>OGDN01001346.1_pt1 | contig 41325 bp, 40 predicted proteins | sample 1570271 | NCBI WGS metagenome assembly OGDN01 (sample SAMEA4384481, study PRJEB24528) | human gut metagenome | reverse complement strand
CATCAATGTGGATATAACTGTCGGCTTTTTTGTGGGACAAAAGAACTACCGTCTCAACATGCTCGGTGAACGGGAACATATCCACGCCCACGCCCTTCGCCACGCGGTAACCCTTCTTCTTAAAATACTTCAGGTCTCTGACCAGTGTCTCGGGATTGCAGGAGACGTAGACGATTCGTTCGGGACCGATCCGGACTACGGAGCTCATGAATTCTTCGGTGCTGCCGCTTCTGGGAGGATCCATCAGAACGACATCTACTTTTGCACCCTGTGCCGCCATCTCCACCAGGAATTTCCCGGCATCGTTCTGGTAGAACTGGATGTTGCGGATCTGGTTCGCCTTGGCATTGTTACGGGCATCCCGGACAGCATCGGCATTTAACTCCACACCGATGACCTTGCCGGCCTTGTCGCTGGCGATCATGCCGATCGTTCCGGTTCCGCAGTAGGCATCCACCACAGTCTCTTTGCCGGTGAGTCCGGCATACTCCAAAGCTTTCCCATAGAGTATCTCGGTCTGTACCGGATTCACCTGATAGAAGGATTGGGGAGAAATGCGGAACCTCTTTCCGCACAGTTCATCCTCAATGTATCCCTTGCCGTAGATCACATGCTCCTTGTCGCCCAGTACCATGCTGGTATTTCGATTATTGACATTGATGACCACCGTGGTGATCTCCGGGTGAAGTTTCAGCAGTGCCTTCACAAAATTATTCTTGGAGGGCAGGATCGGGGAAGCCAGCACCAGTACCACCATGATCTGTCCGGTAACATGGCCGGTCCGGATCAGCACATGGCGCAGCAGTCCGTATCCGGTATCCTCATTGTAGGGACGGATATGGAATGATTTCAACAGTCCCCGGATAGAGACAATGATCTCATCCGCTTTGGCATTCTCGATCAGGCAGCTGTCCACGGGAACGATCCGGTGGCTCTTCTGTTCATAAATGCCGGAGATGGCATCGTGATACCGGTTCTCGCCGAATACCGCATGTACCTTGTTCCGGTAATGCTTCGGGTGCTCCATGGGGATGACACCCTCGACCTTGCAAAAAGGAGCCAGAAGCTCCTTTAATTGCTTTTCCTTATTCTTCAGCTGTTCCACATAGGGCTTGTTGATCCAGCTGCACCCGCCGCATTTATCAGCCACCGGGCAGAGACCACTCTTCTTTTTAACAGCCGTCTTTTCCCGTCCCTGTCCTACGGGTGTCCGTTTTTCCTTGTCTGCCATCACTTTGGTTTTTCCCACCGCATTGGCTTTTCCCGTTGCTTTGGTCTTTCCCGTCCCTTTCGCAGGTCCGGATGTTCTTCTGTCATTTCTGTTATCGTTCTTCATCATCACGCCTGACTTAATCGTCCAGTCTCCTCATCTCAGTGTAGGCTAATAATAACGGTCCCACACCCTTGGCATCGTCTTCCACGATGGGCTCTGACATATAGTATTCGAAGCTGCCGTCACGGCGGCGGTTATCCTCCGGTCCCAGTCCTGCTACGAGGCAGATACCGCCGAGACTTAAATGTCCGTCCTTCTCCTTCAGATAGCGGTCACAGATACCCTGGAATGCCTTTAAGCCATAGGCTCTGTAAGACTCCGGTAAAAATCCGAGTCTCACGCCCTTCAGCAGGGAGTAAGCCATGATCGCACTTCCACTGGTCTCTAAGTAGTTCGGCTTCCTGCCGCCCAGTGCAGGAAGCTGGTACCACATACCGCTCTCATCCTGGAATTTTAACATGGAATCGATCAGATCCACGAATACCTTCTTCAGATTGTCATACTCTGCCTTGTACTCTTCTCCGGGCTCACATTTGCTCAGGGTATCCAAAAGTGCCATGGAATACCAGCCCAGTGCTCTCAGCCAGAAATTCTGGGAAAGTCCGGTCTCCTTGTCACACCAGAAAGCTTTCTTCGAAGCGTCATAACCGTGATAGTATAATCCGGTCTCGGGGTCTCTCATGTATTTTACAACATTGGCAAACTGATGGAAAATGTCATCATAGTGCTTCTTGGCATCGAATTTAGTTTCATATTCCATGTAAAAGGGCTGTCCCATATACATACCGTCCAGCCATACCTGATTAGGGTAGATCTTCTTGTGCCAGAAGTTGCCCTCCTCGGTACGGGGCTGCGTCTCCACCTGACTGTAGATCAAGTCGATCGCCTTGCGGTATTTTTCCTTGCCGTTTAAGGCATACAATGCGAACAGGGTCTTTCCCGCATTGACATTGTCAATATTATATTCTTCCACGGAATACTTCGTAATCGTACCGTCTTCCTGTACTCTGTGGTCAATAAATGCATCTGCGAATTCGTAATACTTCTTCTCTCCGGTAGCGCTGTAAATCTCCAAAAGTGCCAGGATCATGCAGCCGTCAATATAATTCCAGCCGGCAGCTTTTCCTTCTCTAGCCTTCTCAATGTTCCATGCGGGAACATCCAACGTACTCTTCTCGATCAGTTCATCAATGTATTTCTCAAAAATAGGCAGTTGCATGTATTATTTTCCTCCATTTTCTGTATTCAGAGCATCATTCGCAAAATTGCCCCTACGGTGCTTTCTTTTTGCTCGAATTCACGTTGCTCCGAATATTTATCATTGTACACATTTCTCATTTTATAGTCAATAATTATAAAATACTATGCTCTTACCCAAACATCACTTTCTCACTCTGGAATGCCCTCGTCAGTCCGAATACCAGCACTCCCGCCACACACAGATTCACGATCACGGTCAAAAGAATTTCCACCGGCTGATAGCCAAAAGAAAAAATACCGTTCATGCACTGTACGCTGTTATATACCGGAATCAGATACCGATACAGCGGAATCTCTTTTCCCTGACTGAGCATGGGGCTCAGTCCGATAAAGGTCACCACGATGGTAAAGGGAGAGACTGTCGTAGCCGCTTCTTTCACGCTTTTTGCAAAAGCAGAGACCAGTGCGATCATGGATACCAGCACCATGACCGTAGACAGAATGATCAGAAGCAGCATCGCAAAATCCATAGGCGTATACACCGACGAATCCACTCCTGTCAACTCTCCACCCATCATTTTCGGCAGTGCCGCAAAGGTTCCGATAAAACTGGAACAGCCTGCCAGAAGTGCAATAATGCTTAAGGAAAATACTTTGCCAAGTGCCAGAGAGCTCCTCTTCATGGGAGTCACAAGCAAGGTCGCTATGGTGCCACGCTCCTTCTCCCCGGCGATGGATTCCGGTGCCACGGACATACATCCACTGTATAAAAACATCATAAGCAGCAAGGGCATCATCATGGAAAACACCTGTCCCGTAGTATCTTTGCTGGTGGCACAGTCGTAATACACAGACTCCCCCGCATTGATGTCTAGCTTATTGGATATGGATGTCTCATACGCCTCCAAAATATCCGACACTTCATTGTAAAAATGAGTGGATTCCGTCTCCGCGGAATTGTAATAGATCTCCACGTTAGGCGCCGGTTCCCCACTCTGCACCTGATAGTTTTCCACAGCCTGATCAAAATCCACCGGGAATACTACCAGTCCGTCTGCCTGTTTGTCCTGTATCTCCTGTCGCATCTGTGTCAGCTGCTCTCTGTCCGCAGGCTGCCAGTCTACCTTAAGCTCCCGCAGTTCTTCTCTTAACGACTCCGGCATATCCACCACATACGCTTTTGCCACGTAAGCTTCTTCCGGAAGTATGGACTTCATCATGGCGCTTCCCAAAAAACTGTACACCACATAGATCATGATTCCAGGGAGCAAAAGTGTCGTGATTACCAGCCTTCTGTCTCCGAAAAATCTTGCCAGTTCTTTTTTCATTACCGTAATCGTATTATTTGTCATGGTTCTCGTCCTCCCCGTTCACCGCTTCATAGATTTCAAAAAAGCGATCCTCCAGGCTCTTATCACCGCAAAGCGTCCACAGGTCCTCACAGGCTGCCATACGACCGTTAATAATAATTCCCACCCGGTCGCAGATCTTCTCCACCAGACTGAAAATGTGCGTTGATACGATAATGGTCTTCCCCTGCTCCTTCAGGTCCAGCAGAAAATCTGTCACCACTTTTGCCGTCAGAATATCCAGTCCATTGGTGGGTTCATCAAAAATGATGATCTCCGGATCCTGCACCAGTGAGATCACCAGGGATACCTTCTGTTTCATTCCCGTAGACAGATCCCTGACGCGCACCTGGGCAAACTCCTGAATGCCGAACCGTGCAAACAGCATGCGTTTTCTGGCATCCCGTCTGTCTGTCGAAATACCGTACAATTCAGAGAAAAAGTCATACAGATAATCCGGGGTAAAAAAATCCTCCAGCTTCAGTTCACTGGTAAGAAAGCCGATCTTACGCCGTACCTCCTCCGGCTGTGTCACTACGCTGCTGCCGGATAACACCGCATCCCCGCTGTCCGGTCTGATCAACGTTGCCAGCATCCGAAGAGTTGTGGTCTTACCGGCACCATTGGGTCCCAAAAGCCCGAACACTTCCCCTCTGTTTACGCAAAAACTCACCTGATCCACGGCAGTCTTTGTCTTCGCCGTGCTATGCTCCATTTTCTGCTGTTTTGCCGACAGATGAAATGTCTTGCTGATCTCCTGTACCCGGATCAATTCTTCGCTGTCCCCTGTCTCCCATTTCTTCTCTTCCATATGCGCCATATCCTCCATATCACTGTCTTCCCCGTCTTCCACTTTACTATTCACAGAGCATCCTGCTGTTCGTCAGATGGCAGGAATTCCCGCAATTCCCATTGCCACACATACCAGCCACAAGAGCAGCAGATGCGCAGGATAGAAAAAGTAAAAGAAATATTTATTTTGCCGCCCTCTCGTTCCGTTGTAGAACCAGATCAGAATAAAGGAAAGTGCTGCAAACATCTCTAAGCTGTCCATCAATAAAAAAATGATGACACCTGCCCACATCTGTGCTTTCTTCCGGTTACGGAACAGATAAAGTACAGTGATTGCCAAAATCCCCTTAAAATCATAATCTGTCTTAAGAACCAATGCCAGTACACATCCTGTCAGAATAATAACGGCATTCAGTCCCACGCGCAGAATCGTTTTTCCAACCGTTGTACCCGCAAAATGCTGTTCCACCAGATGAAGTCCCGCGATCACAAACAGCCCCAATAACAATGTAAAGAATACATTCTGATATGCCGGATACCATGCCTTACCGCTGAGTGCCAGATCAAAGGGTACCTCCGAAATCAGTGCAAATAAAAACATCCTGCCCAGATACTTTTTCACATTGTGGGTCTTCTGGAATCCCTCTACCAGTAAAAAACAGTAAATGGGAAACGCAAATCTGCCGATGATACGCATTGCCATGTAGATGCCGTACATTCCACCGTTCTGCCCCATCCAGGCAGTATAGGCCTCCTGATTCACCATAGCTTCATACAGCCCGTTCCGGACCAACAGCCTTGCCACGATTACTGCCCCGATGTGATCGATCAGCATAGTCACTACCGCGATATTTTTCAGCACTGCACTGCTGATTCCTCGTTTCCCCTGTATTTTCCCTGCCTGCATTACTTCTGTCTGCATCCCTATGCCCCATCCTTGTCTTGCTTGTATTATTTAATTAGTACAATAATGCATTTGTATTGCTTTGTCAAGCATCGCGCCGATCAAACTTTGACAAAAATGTCCCCTGCGGACGCAGAGGACACACTTATTAACAATCTTTTTCATCCTACCTTATATCCGGTTCCCCATACCACTTTCAGGTATCTGGGCTCCTTGGGATTGCTCTCGATCTTCTCACGGATGTGGCGGATATGCACCGCAATAGTATTATCCGCTCCGATAGCCTGCATATGCCAGATAGACTCATAGATCTGGCTGATGGATAATACCTTTCCCCGCTCCTGCACCAGCAGGCGTAGGATCTTATATTCAATGGGCGTCATCTTCACTTCACGGCCGTCTACCGTTACCGTACGGTTCCGGTCATTGATCTCCAGCCCATCCACGCGATAAATACTATCAATACTTTCACACAGATTGACCAACTGTGTATACCGGCGAAGCTGTGATTTCACTCTGGCTAACAGCTCCAACGGATTATACCCCACCGTCACATAATCATCTGCACCGGCATTCAGCGCCATGATCTTGGCGGTCTCCGCATCCTGTGCGGAAATGATAATAACGGGGATCGTAGTCATATTACGGATGTCGTGGATCATCTCAATGCCTTCTCCCCAGCCTCTTCCATCCAATTCCACATCCAGCAGCAGAAGCTGGATCTCCTGTGCCCGCAACAGTTCATGTAGCTGTGCTCTCCCCGTCACTGCCACCATTTTTAAGCCCTCTCCTGCCAGAAGGGAACTCATTATCTCTATTACGCCTGTATTATTATTGTATACTGCCACCCTTTTTTCCATGACCTGCACCTTACACCTTTCGTATGGGATAAAGCCCCTCTGCCTTATCCACGTTTATCGTATCCTGTCAATGCATATTTTCTGCAACATAATTATTAAAATTCTATAAACTATTCAGAGCCATGTAAATTTTGTCGGATATCCGTTGAATGCTTGCATGCGTAAGGATATCTGATGAAATTTATAGGGCGAAGCATAGTTTAGTTATAGGCAACAAAATACCCTACAACTACATAGACGCAATTGTAGGGCAAAAAGTTGCAGTATTTTTATTTTTCAGGCATAAAAAACTTCTTCCAGTACCAGTCCTTTGGCAGGTACTAATGCTCCCGCCTTCGCTCTGTCTCCGGACTCCAGTACATCCGTCACACTCTCCGGCGTCCGGATGCCTTTTCCGACTTCGAGGAGGGTTCCCATGAGAATACGGATCATGTGATGCAAAAATCCATTTCCGGTAAATACAAACTCCACACGGTTCTCTATCCGTTCGATCCGGATCTCGTCGATCCGGCGGACGGTGGATTTCTTACTTTTCTTCGCAGAGGTAAATGCCTTGAAATCGTGCTCTCCAAGCAATCGCTCCGCCGCCTTTCGCATAGCATCTAAATCTAATTCTTCCGGTTCCTCTGTCGCATAGCGTCTCCAGAATACATCCGGGATCTGACTGTTGATGATACGGTAACGGTAACGCTTCCCGGTGGCATTTAATCTGCTGTGGAATCGGGGTGCCGCCTCCGACACCTCCACCACGGCAATATCCTCCGGCAGATATCGGTTACAATATTCCAGGATCTCCTCCACACTCATGGTAGCTTCCGTGTGGAAATTCGCCACCTGCCCCAGGGCATGCACCCCCGCATCGGTCCTGCCACTGGCAGAGATCTCTATGGGTTCACCGCACATTTTGGTCAGCAACGTCTCCATTTTCCCCTGGATCGTATTATCCGTGGAAGTCTGTTTCTGCCATCCCTGATATCTGGTTCCTTCATATTGCAGTCGTAGTCTGATGTTTCTCATGATTTCTTTTCTTTCTGTTTTTTCGCAGAAGCTTCTTTTTGAGCTTCTTTTCGAGCTTCCTTTTTGGCTTCTTTTTGAGCCTCTTCCTCTGCTGCCTGTCTGGCCAGTTCCTCGCTCAGCCTCCGGTCTCTCTCCTGCATCTGCCACACTTCGTCCATATCCTCCGGCTTCAGTCTACGGAAATGATTGATCCCGGCTGTCAGAATCTTCACGCTGTCCTTGGTCGTCTGTAAAGCGCCCTCCTGATACATGGTCAGAGCGATCAGACCAATGGGCACTGCCACGATCATTCCTACGACACCGCCCAGCTTATATCCTATGTACAGAAGGAACAGGGTCGGCAGAGGCGGCATTCCCACGGAATCTCCCACAATCTTCGGCTGGATCAGCTGACGCGCCAGCTGTCCGATGCCCCAGATGATCAGCAGTCCTATGGCCATTTTATAATCAGAGCTTAAGATTTTGATAATTGCCCAGGGGACCATAACAGTTCCGGTTCCAAAAAAAGGCAGGAAATCCAGAAATGCGATTCCCAGTGCGATCAACAACGCATAATCTACCTGCAGAATAGCAAATCCGATGACTAATAACAGATACATCCACACTTCGATCTTAAGCTGTGCCTTAAGATATCCGCCTACTGCTTTGACCAGTCCGCGCTTCAGCATATAATACCAGGACAGTACTTCCGCCGGTGTGTGCTTACGGAACCATGTTGCCAGCTGATCCCTCTCCGCTACGAAGAAATAGGAAGAAAGCAGTGCCATGATCAATCCGATCAAGATCGAAGGAACCTGCTTGGCAAAATTGCCCACGGCATTGATCGTAGGGGTGCCGATCTTCCCCAGCAGATCTCCCACATAGCTTCCGATCTGATTGATGACATCCATGATGCTTTGCTGTACATCCGCGGGAAAACGGTTATAGATAACGCTCAGGTTCTGCCCGATATCGGCAAAATCATTCTCCGCACTGTCCCAGATATCCGGCAGTGCACCGATCAGTCCCATGATCTCATCAGCTAACTTCGCCCCTACCAGATAAAGGATCAATATCACCAGTGCGATGACCGCCACGATGACAAATGCACTTCCCGCTTTTCGCTTAATCTTTACCTTTTCCTCAAAAAACCGCACCAGGGGACTGGCGATCAACGCGATGATCCAGCCTGCCACAAACGGCGCGAAAAATACTAACAGCTTCGGCACCAGGAAAACAATCAACAGCAATATAATAAATGCCATACCCAGATTCACTAAGGCTTTACAATATTTCTTCATATACTCTCACTCTCTCACGCATTATGTCTCTACACTCATTCATCATTCCTACGGTCTATTCCTGCTGTCTATTCCTGTGCAGGATTCTCTGCCGCCAGCACTCCGTCCAGAATCTCATAGATTTCTTCTCTTCCCTGCTTGGTCTGTGCAGAGTACGGGATGATCTGTGTATCCGCCCCCGCCTGTAAGGTGGTGCGGATCAGTTTTATCTGCTTTTGGATCTGGCTGCGGTTGATCTTGTCCAGTTTGGTAGCAATGATGATAGGATCGTAGCCGTTACGACGGATCCAGTCATACATGATCCGGTCATTCTCCGACGGTGCATGTCTGATATCGATCAGCAAAAACACCAGCTTTAACTGTTTGGATTTATGTAGATAATCTTCGATCATCTTACCCCACTGGGCTTTCACATTCTCATTTGCCTGGGCGTAACCGTAACCGGGCAGGTCCACGAAGTAGATTTCATCATTGATATTATAGTAATTGATGGTCTGGGTCTTACCCGGCTGGGCACTGGTCCTTGCCAGGGATTTCCGGTTCATCAGACCGTTGATCAGAGAGGATTTCCCCACATTACTTTTCCCCGCAAATGCCACCTCGGGATGGATATTTTCCGGAAGCTTACTGGTAATACCGCAGACCGTTTCCAGACTCACATTCTTTATAATCATAAAAATACCTTTTTCTTTCTGCTTTTTTGCACAAAACGCTGCCCTGTGTCACCACAAGGCAGCGCCCGGATTATTTTGCCTTTTTCAGAGAATCTTCGTGTATGGTGAGAGGCTCGCTCTCTCCATCCACCGCAGCCTTAGTGACTACGCATTCCTCGATGGTATCATCGGAAGGAATCTCATACATGGTATCCATCATTACGGATTCCATAATCGAACGCAATCCTCTGGCACCGGTCTTACGTTCCAGTGCTTTGTCTGCAATCGCCTCGATAGCATCCTGCTCAAAATCTAACTTTACATGATCCATCTGGAACAGCTTCTGGTACTGCTTTACCAGGGCATTCTTCGGCTCCTGAAGGATACGGATCAGTGCTTCTCTGTCCAGTCCCCGTAAGGATACACAGATAGGCACACGCCCTACGAACTCGGGGATCAGACCGAACTTCACCAGATCATGAGGAGTTACCTCCTGTAACAGTTCACTGATATCCTTGTCCTCTCTCTTCCCAAGCTCTGTATTAAAACCGATGGACTTGCGGTCCAGTCTGGACTCTACGATCTTCTCCAGACCGTCAAAAGCACCACCACAGATAAAGAGAATGTTGGTGGTATCAATCTGGATCAGTTCCTGATGAGGATGCTTTCTGCCTCCCTGGGGAGGTACGCTTGCCACAGTGCCCTCGATGATCTTAAGCAGTGCCTGCTGTACGCCCTCACCGGATACATCACGGGTAATGGATACATTCTCACTCTTTTTCGTGATCTTATCGATCTCATCAATATATACGATACCGTACTGGGCACGTTCCACATCGTAGTCCGCCGCCTGGATCAGCTTTAACAGAATATTCTCTACATCTTCACCTACATAACCGGCCTCAGTCAGTGTGGTGGCATCTGCGATAGCAAACGGTACATTGATGATCTTCGCCAGTGTCTGTGCCAGGTAAGTCTTACCGGAACCGGTAGGTCCTACCATGATAATATTACTCTTCTGCAGCTCCACATCGTTCAAATCCTTGGGAGCCGTAACTCTCTTGTAATGATTGTACACCGCAACGGAGAGGACCTTTTTCGCCTCGTCCTGTCCGATGACATATTCATCCAGGAAGTTCTTGATCTCCTTCGGTTTCAGAAGATTGATATCCGGAGTCGCGGTCTCTTCCACTTCTTCGTCTTCCAGTTCCTCCTCCAGGATGTCAGCGCAGATATCTACGCACTCATCACAGATATACACCCCGGCAGGTCCCGCGATCAGCTTGCGGACCTGGCTCTGGGTCTTGTTACAAAATGAACATCTAATGTCATTTCCGGAATTTTTTCCTGCCATTACTACTATACTCCTGTTATTTTATCTCCTTCCGAAGACGCCGCTTTTGCGTCGTAGGAAACGCGAGCCAAATTTCAGATTTGGCTCTGCGATAAAAGCTACTTTGTGCCGTATGCGGCACAAATAGCTGTGTAAAAAATATGCTATCAAGCATATTTTTTACACTATGCCTCGTGGAAGGTGATCACCTTATCGATCAGCCCGTATTCACAAGCTTCCTCGGCGCTCTTCCAGTTATCTCTCTCGGTGTCTGCGCAGATGGTCTCATAATCCTTGCCGGTGTTCTCAGCCAGCATACGGTTCAGTTTCTCCTTGGTGCGGAGGATATGCTTGGCTGCGATCTCAATCTCGGTAGCCTGGCCCTGGGTACCGCCCAGAGGCTGATGGATCATGATCTCTGCATTGGGCAGTGCAAAACGCTTGCCCTTGGCACCACCTGCTAAAAGGAATGCTCCCATGCTGGCTGCCATACCGATACATACGGTGGATACATCACACTTGATGTATTTCATAGTATCGTAGATTGCCATACCTGCGGTAACGCTTCCGCCCGGGCTGTTGATATACAGATGGATATCCTTATCGGGATCCTCCGCTTCCAGGAACAGTAACTGTGCCACAATGATACTGGCAGAAGTCTCATTCACTTCCTCACCCAGGAAAATGATCCTGTCCTTCAACAGTCTGGAATAAATATCGTAAGACCGCTCACCCTTGCTGGTCTGTTCAATGACATAAGGTACTAAACTCATATTTTAAAACCTCCATTGCTTCTGATTAATACTACTATCGTATCCTACTTAGTAAGCTTTTTCAACGAGATCCCGAAGATTTAATAAAAATTTAGGAACTTTTAAATCTGAAAAAGAAAGCGGACCTGGCAGTCCGCTTTCTCTTCGTATCGTATCTTAAAGCACAAATTATGCTTCTTCCGGCTTCTCTTCTGCTGCCTTTTCCTTCTTGGTGGTCTTCTTGGCTGCAGCCTTTGCTTCCTTAGCGTTGTCTACGATGAAGTCAGCTGCCTTTCTTACGCAGAGATCTTCCTTCACCTGCTTAGCACCCTGCTCTCCCAGGAGTTCTTTTACCTTGTCAGCTTCCATCTGATAAGCCTCTGCCATGCTCTTGATCTCAGCTTCGAAATCTTCCTCAGTAGCTTCCATCTTCTCCGCTGCTGCTACAGCTTCCAGAACCAGACGGGACTGGATTCTCTTCAGCGCTTCGGGCTTCAGCTGCTCCATCATGGTCTGAGCGGTCAGACCGGTGAACTGCATATACTGCTCTAAAGTAAGACCCTGTGCCTGAATTCTCTGTGCAAAGTTCTCTAACATCTGTCTCTGCTGGGTCTCGATCATTGCATCGGGGATCTCCATCTTGGCATCTGCGATCACTGCATCCAGAACTGCCTCTTCCTTGGCAATCTTAGCTTCTTCTTCCTTCTTGGAAGTCAGCTTCTTCTGTACATCCTCTCTATACTCAGCCATAGTATCGAAATCAGATACTTCACTTGCGAACTCGTCATCCAGATCAGGAAGCTGCTTCTCCTTGATCTCCTTAACGGTGCACTTGAATACTGCAGGCTTGCCAGCCAGCTCAGCTGCATGATAATCCTCAGGGAAGGTTACATTTACTTCGGTCTCTTTATTTAATTCAGCACCGATCAGTCCCTCTTCAAATCCGGGGATGAAAGAGCCGGAACCGATGGTCAGGGAATGATTCTCACCCTTGCCTCCTTCAAATGCAACACCGTCTACAAAACCTTCGAAATCGATAACGGTCATATCGCCGTCCTTAACAGCGCGGTCTTCTACGTTGATGGTTCTCGCATTGCTCTCGCGCTCTCTGTTGATCTCAGCGTCAACCTCTTCATCGGTTACCTTAACTTCGATCTTGTCAACCTTCACACCCTTGTACTTGCCAAGAGTCACTTCAGGCTTCAGAGCAACCTCTGCGGTGAAGATGAAAGGCTTGCCAGCCTCTAACTGGGTCACATCAATCTTCGGAGAAGATACGATCTGCTCCTCGCACTCTTCCAGCGCCTTATCGTAAGCATCGGGGATCAGCGCATTTGCTGCATCCTCATAGAATACGGACTTACCGTACATCTGCTCGATCATCTTACGGGGAGCCTTGCCCTTACGGAAACCGGGAATGCTGATCTTGTTCTTATTCTTCTGGTAAGCACCTTCGATTGCCTTCTCCAGTTCTTCAGCAGATACTTCGATGGTCAGCTTCGCCATGTTTTTCTCTAACTTTTCAACCTGTAAACTCATTATAACATTTCCTCCTTTATACCCTTGCGGGTCTGTATCCAGTCGCAGTCATTTTGCAATTATAGCATAAGTTGGCGAAATTGACAACCCTTTTATTTGGGGGCTTTCTGCGTATCCGGGGCATAGAGGCACTTGGAACTGACTCCCGGAATCATTCCCAGCTTTCCGGACAGAGCACTGACCTTTTCCTGCGGGGCGTCCATGACCACACTGATGATATTCATCTGCTTCTCATGATAAGGTATCCCCATTCTTCCGATAATATATTCTCCGTATTCATGCAACAGTCCGTTGATCCGGCCTGCTGCCTCCTTATCCTCCACGATAATGCCTACCAGAGTCACTCTCGTGTTTCCCGTCTCTTTTTCCATAATCAGTCTCCCTTCTGACCGTCCTCTGCCGTATTCTCCAACGGTCTGATATGCGTGGCGATCATGATGATGCGTCCCCTTGCATGTGTGCGGATGTATTCATATGCTTTCTCCCGGTTCTCTTCATCCAGTCCGGTGAAAGGCTCATCCAGCAGAACACACTGTGCTCCTGCTTCCATCGCCCGCACCAGTGACACTCTCCGCTTCATGCCGCCGGACAATTCATGGCAGGGACGTTCCAGCACTTCCTCCGGCAGTAACCTCGCAAGCACCTCCCGTGCTTCCTTCGCATCTCCCATGACCATTTCCAGGTTCTTCACCGCACTGTATTCTTCGCAGAGTCTGTCCTCCTGAAACTGCACGGCAAAAGCATCGATTCCAGACACTTCTCCCTCTTCCGGCCGTTCCAGCCCGCACAAGCACCTAAAAAAGGTCGTCTTGCCGCTTCCCGAAGGTGTATCCAAAAGGTAAGGTTCTCCCCCGTGGAATTTCTGCTCCACATGCCGGAAGATCCAACGGTCATGATAGCATTTCCCAAGATCTGTCACACATAAGGTGCGGCGTTCTCCGGTAGCATTTGTCTGCGGCATTGCCGGTCTCTTGCAGGCAGGCTCCCACCGGAAAAAATATTCCACACAGCCGAAGACTATTTTCTCAAACAATACACTGAGCACAATGATCACTGCCGTCCAGGCAAACAGATCCGCCGTATCGAGGTAAATCTTCGCCAGATACAGTGCCCCGCCGATGGAATGCACCGGCGTGCCGATCACTTCCGCTGCCACACCGGATTTCCAGCTCATTCCCAGAGATAATTGAAACGCGCTGAGCAGGAACGGCTTTAGCGCCGGGCGATAAATATAGAAAAAACGGGTGACAAACGGCAGTCGAAATACTTCTGCCATCTCTATCAGTTCTGCGTCCGCACTTTTTAAGCCTTCCAATGTGTTCAGATAAATATTCGGAAACACCACTAAAAAACAGACCGCCACAGCCAGCGGGGAAGCTCCCCACCAGATCAGTAAAAGCACCGCAAATACTGCCACCGGTACTGCCTTGCAGAATACCATGAACGGACGCAGAATCTCCTCTGCCGGACGGTATCTGTAACTTACCGCCGCTAACAGCAGTCCCATAACCGCTCCCAGCAAAAAGCCTGCAGCAATGCGCCACAGCGAGCCAAGGGCGCTACGCCAGAATTCCACCTGCCCCACGAGGGCAGTAAATGCCCGCAATGTCTGCAGTGGTGTCACCACCAGCAGGGAATTATCCACGCACATTGCCGTGACCTGCCATACGCCCAGCCAGAAGAACAGAATGATAAATTTTTTGATGTATTTTTTATACTTATTCTGCATCATAATAGAAATCAGATTCCGGGAGTCCGCCGCCTATAGACTGGGAATCCTGGTGGAACAGTACGTCAAGGTATCCGGAAAGTGCCTGCTTCATCTCTGCCTTATCCATATAAGTAATGTTGCAGTCGGGGATTGCTTTCTGCGCAATGGGCTCCTTTGCCACGATCTGCGCTTCCACTGCCAGTGCAGCACCGGTGGCGGGGTCTGCATTGATGGCTTCGGCACTTGCCTTATGCTCTTCCATAAAATCTTTCACAGCTTCTTCATTCTCTTCCAGAAATTCCTTGCGAACCACCGTGACACCGGTGACCATGCTGCTGCCGCTTGCGCCCTGTACCTTATTCCACTCTTCGTTTAGGTCAAAGATCACCTTCAGGGCATCGTTCTGCATGCAGGCTGCGGTAACAAAAGGTTGCGGCAACAGGCCGATGGCTGTGGGATCCTCAGCCAGTACAGATGCTACTTCTGTGGCTTCGGATTTATACTCCAGTGTCACATCGTCCACAGACATGCCGTTTGCATTCAGCAGATACTGCAATACATAGTCCGGCGTGGTTCCTTTTCCGGTTAAATAGATGGTCTTCCCCTTCAGATCCGTAAAATCCGCAAGCCCATCCTCTCCGGATACCATATACAATACGCCCAGGGTATTGATGTCGATCACTTCCACGCCGCCCTGGGTCTTATGATAGAGGATACTTGCCACATTTGCAGGTATCAGTGCGATATCCAGATCGCCCTTGACCATCAGGGGCAGGATCTCGTCTGCGCCGGTAGCCATCCGGAATTCATAGGTATTGGCGGTCTCGCCCTTGTTCGCTTTGTCCATTAAGAATAAAAGGCCTAAAGAGGTGGGACCCTTTAAGGATGCCACGCGCACTACTGTATCATCCGTATTCTGTGATGTCTCTTCGGCAGAAGCGGCCGTGCTTTCTGCTGTGACGTCTGCCACGGTGTTTTCCGTCTGTGTGCTCTCTGTTGCAAGACTTTCCGCTGTGCTCCCGCTATTTCGTGCCTGTCCGCACCCGGCAAGACCGCTGCATAATAGTCCCAGGGTCAGCGCCAACGCCAGTGTTTTTGTGAATCTTGTTTTCTTTTTCATTGTTTTGTCGCCTTTCTATCATATTCTATTCGAGCCACCTTGCGAATAAGAAAACTGCTACTTGCATGCAAGCATGAAGTATCAGCCTTCTTATTCGAAGGGGTCTGAATAGTTACTTTTGGACAACAAAAAAACACCTTCTCTTCTCAGCTTTCGCAGTTACGTGATAGCTTCAAAGGTCAGTCACTTCTGTGGGATTCCGGTCAGTGGATCCGACGCCGCGCTTTCCGGTCTCCGTTTCTTTCGTTGCTGTTTGAGTGTACCATAAAAATGAAAAACTTACCAGCATGAAAAAAAAGCCCGTGCTCATACTAATACCAAGATAAGTGATCACAAAAAACGCTTATCTGAAACACGAAAACCAATTCCAAACGGAGGTGAACGAAATGGCAAGTAAAACCAATAGAGTAGAAGTTCCCGAAGCAAAGGCTGCAATGGATCGTTTCAAGACTGAGGTGGCATCTGAGCTGGGCGTTAACCTGAAAGAGGGTTACAACGGTGACCTTACTTCTAAGGAAGCAGGAAGCATCGGCGGTGAGATGGTTCGTCGTATGATCAAGAAGCAGGAAGAGCAGATGAAATAAGCTCTGTCTGAAGCTTCGCAATCGACAGGATCAAAAAAGAAGCTGTACAGGGGAATACCTCTGTACAGCTTCTTACTGTGTCTATTCACCAAAGACTGCCTTATAATCCGCCTGGAACTTGGCGATACCGGCATCGGTCAGGGGATGCTTCACCATCTGCTCGATCACGGAGTAAGGAACGGTGGCGATATCCGCACCTGCCAGTGCACAATCGGTCACATGGATGGGATTACGTACGCTTGCCGCGATGATCTGGGTATCCAGATCAGTTACAGCGAAAATATCTGCGATATCACGGATCAGGTCTACACCTCTCGTGCTGATGTCATCCAGTCTGCCCAGGAAAGGAGACACGTAGGTTGCACCTGCGCGTGCTGCCAACAGAGCCTGGTTCGCGGAAAAGATCAGTGTCACATTGGTCTTGATACCTTCTAAGCTTAATACCTTACAAGCCTTCAGGCCTTCTACTGTCATAGGAATCTTAACGACCATATTGGGATGGATGGCTGCGATCTCTCTTCCTTCCTTGATCATTCCTTCTGCATCTACGGTGGTCGCCTTAACCTCACCGCTGATCGGTCCGTCTACGATGGATGCGATCTCTTTGATCACCTCTACGAAATCCCTGCCCTCTTTCGCGATCAGGGAGGGATTGGTCGTTACTCCACAAATAACCCCCATGTCATTTGCTTTCTTAATATCCTCTACTTTTGCAGTATCAATAAAAAAACGCATAACTCTTCTCCTCCTGCTATGTAAATTTGCTTGCTGCAGGTCCCCGAAAATCTCCCCGTGAACCTTTATCTACAGTATACTCATTTCCCGTTTCCACAGCAAGCACTTTTTGCAATTTTTATTGATTGTGTTCGGGCACGGAGTGCACAGCTACGGGTAATACAGTTTCCGGACATAATAGAAATCTGCCACCTTAGCAGCCCTTTTCCTCTCCCTTACGCCTGCATCCGTCACAAAGAGCAGTCTCCTCAAATTTTTCATATCAGGGACGCGCCTTTTCCGCTCTTCGCAGGTAGTCATCTCCACAATTCTGCGCAACCACTTTTCTCTCCTTCTGTCTTTGCCGGATATTTTCAAATGCGCCTTTTCCTCTCCCAGCATCACTGACAGAAGTCTTCCTACCGCATAGACATCGCTTTCCTCTCCCGGCAGTTCCCCCCGGGTGAACTGCTCCGGCGCACTGTAAGAATAATTCCCGGCTCCCGACCACGCATCCTCCCGGTTCCACAGACACCCCAGATCCAGGATTCCCGCTCTGCCGTTTTCTCGGATACGGATATTCTCCGGCTTCAGATCCCGATAAAGAAACGGATGCTCCCGTTCATGCAGATACTGCAGTCCTTCCGTGATCTGAAGTGTCACATTAAGCGCTGTGACCGGTGACAGTCTGCCCCGCCTGTCCAACATTTTCCGCAGATCCATTCCATCCCAGAATTCAATGATCAGATATCCCATCCCGTCTTGTGTCCATTGCTCTCTGTACACCGGAAAAAGCGGATGCCTGATCTCCTGCCAGTTTCTGCATTCCCGCTCCCATTGTCCTGAATATTCCGATACTCTGCATGCCCAAAAACATCCTTCCTTATCTCTGACACGATAGACCTTCGCGAAGCTGCCTTCTCCGATAAATATCGGTTCTTCATATCCGTGTGCTTCCAATACCCCTCTTACCATTTGCCACCTCCCAGAATCGGCAGGATCCATACTGCTCCCATATGTTTTCCGCCCTGTGCTGCTGCCTTCTCTCCCAGTTCTCTCAGCCTCCGTCCCGCCCGGTCGGCACAGATCTTAGGTGAAATATCCTCTGTGATCTGTGGCTTCAGACACTCCGCCAGCTCCTCTTCACAATAATTGATGAAAGCATTGTCCGCTGTCAGTATCGCTGTCCCCGGTTCCACTTCTCCCACCATGCATTGTCCGTCAAGTATCTTCCATCCTACTTTTCCGAACCTCCGGAAAAACGCAAGATTCCGCATTCTTCCGTGGCTGAACAAAAGTACCCGTTCTTCCGCGCACAATATTCCCGCATAATTGCAGTCTTCTCCAAGCGCTGACAACTCCTGCTGAAAACACTCCCGCAGAAGCTCTTCCCTGCCGGTCTGCCAAAGAATCTTCCCAGACAGCTCGTCATCTATTCTGTCCTGCAGATATCTCACTATTTTGCCATCGTCGGATATGCACGCACTTACCGCGTTCCGCCCGCTCTTACGATATTTACGCTGTTGCAGAGATAAAAACAGTCCCGCATGCTCCTCTTTTTGCCAATAACCGGCAGTCACATACTCCATACACGATCCTCCTTCTGATTTTTATATATAATTTCATTTTTAATTCTGTTCTTAATTCAGGGATCTTTTGCCGATAGGCAAGAAGTCAAGAATCGCGCTACGCGCGAATGTAAAAAGAGCATACCATGCGGCATGCTCTTTGTCAACGAATATGATTTCCTATCCGAAAATCCTATCCAAAAATATTTACCAGATCATTGAATAACAAAAATACCATCAGTACCATGAAAAACATCAGTCCGATAAAGTGTACGATTCCTTCCTTCTCCGGCGGTACCGGTCTGTGGGTAATGGCTTCCCAAAGCAGGAATACCAGTCGTCCGCCATCTAACGCCGGAACCGGCAGAAGATTCAGGATTCCCAGGTTCACCGTAAGCATCAGGGTAATGTTCAGCATACTCACAAGAACATTCTGCCAACCGTAATCCTTGGTAGTCTCGTAAGTCTTGCCTACTACATTGACCGCAATCCCCACCGGTCCTGCCACATCCTGTCTGGATACCTGCCCCTGTACCAGCATTGCCAGGCTCTTCCAGGTCATCGTCACGCAATAACGCATCTCATACCAGGAATAACGGAAGCAGTCCAGTCCGGATAACTGTACAAAATCCGCATTACTGATACCGATCATATAACGCCCTGTACTCTCATCATACTTAGGCGTCAGGGTTGTAGTTCCTTTTACTCCGTCACGCTCATACTGTACTGCGACATCCCCGCCCCGGTAGGTCAGCGTAAACAATTGTATTTCTTCATACAGATGAATTTTACTGCCATTCAGGGAGAGAATCCTGTCTCCTGCCTGTAGTCCGGCTTCCTGTGCCGCACCGCCGTCCACAATCTCCGTCGCCACAGGATCACGGATCGTCGCGATCAGATTTACCATAATAAATGCAATGATAAATCCCAGAATGAAATTAAATACCGGTCCTGCCAGCACAGTGGATATTCTCGCCCACACATTGGCATTTAAAAACGATCCGCTGTGATCTTCCCCGTCCTCTTTTTCATTCAGGCCGTCTTCACCCTCAAACATACAGGCTCCGCCGATGGGAAGAAGCTTCAGGGAATATTTGGTGTCTCCTTTTTGGAAGGAAAACAGATTCGGACCCATGCCCACAGAAAATTCTATCACATGAATCCCGTTGGCTTTCGCCAGCAGAAAATGTCCGAATTCATGTGATACTACCACCACCCCAAAGATCAGTACAAACAAGATCAATGTAACCATTTATTGCCTCTCATATCAAGCTTTTATTTTTTAGGATCAGAATCCTTTGCCGTCAATATAACTGTAAACAGATGCTTCTGTCTCCAGGATCGCCTCCACGTTCGGATTCTCGATCACCTTATGCTGCTCCATGGCTTCCTGAATCAGCTCCGGGATCTGAAGATAAGCGATCTTGCGGTCTAAGAACAGTCCTACCGCTTTCTCGTTGGCTGCGTTATACACCGTAGGCATACTGCCGCCGATGCGCTGTGCATCATAGGCAAGCTTCAGTCCGTAGAAGGTCTCCATATCCGGCTTCTCGAAAGTCACCTGTGCCAGTTCATAAAAATCCAGACGTTTTCCGGGCATCGGTCTGCGATCCGGATAGAACAGAGCGTACTGGATCGGGAGCTTCATGTCCGGCGTTCCCAGCTGTGCGATCACTGCACCGTCCACATACTGTACTGCGGAATGAATGATACTCTGGGGATGCACGATGACCTGGATCTGATCCAGCTCCACACCGAACAGCCATTTTGCTTCCATGACTTCCAGTCCTTTGTTCACCAGTGTGGAAGAATCAATCGTAATCTTCCGTCCCATGGACCAGTTGGGATGCTTCAGGGCATCCTCCACCTGAATATTTACAAGCTGCTCTCTGGTCCTGCCACGAAAGGGTCCGCCGGATGCGGTGAGCAGAATCTTCTCGATCCTGCCTTTCGGTTCCCCGTTCAATGACTGGAAGATCGCGCTGTGTTCACTGTCTACCGGCAGGATCTTCACTCCCATCTTCGCTGCTAACGGCATAATGATGTGTCCGGCGGTTACCAGAGTCTCCTTATTTGCCAGGGCAATATCCTTCCCTGCCTCAATGGCCGCAATCGTCGGTCTGATACCAATCATGCCCACAATCGCCGTCACTAATACCTGCGCCTTGGGCATCACTGCGATCTCTAACAGCCCATCCATGCCCGTGACAACCTTCACAGGAAGATCCGCCACACGTCTGCGTAAGTCTGCTGCCGCTTCCTCGCTCCACATACCTGCGATCAGAGGATGGAATTCTCTGATCTGCTGTTCCATCTGTTCTACACTTTTTCCGGCTGCAAGTGCTACCACCTGCAGTTCGGGATTATTGCGAACGACCTCCAGGGTCTGGGTTCCGATGGAACCGGTAGATCCCAGGATTGCTATTTTTTTCATAATGCTACGCTCCTTGTATCTTCCTTTCGGACTAACGCAGTCCAATCATCAGAATGGCAAGAAAATACGTCATCGGTGCAGTCACTGTCATACTGTCAAAACGATCCATGATCCCGCCATGTCCGGGGATCAGTTTGCCATAATCCTTGATATTGTGGTTTCTCTTGATTGCGGATGCCGCCAGATCTCCCACCATGCTCATTACCGCACCTGCCGCGCAGATAAAGGCAATGATCCATGTGATCGTCCGATCCGGAAATGCCGTTTCCACGAAGAAATGCGCATACAGACCGCCGATCAGAGCCGCTCCCACAACGCCACCGATACATCCCTCCAGGGACTTATGAGGACTCAACTCCGGGAAAATATGTTTCTTACCGATCAGCTTGCCTACCACATAAGCACAGGTGTCACATCCCCAGGAACTGATCAGGATCAGCCATACCAGGTAGATTCCGGTCTCACACTCACGGGTCAGATAGACAAAGGACAACATTATCGGTGCATACAGGAAAGAAAATACCGCTGCCATCACCTGACTTGCCTGATATCTCGGGAAAGTTACCACATAGCAGAACATTTCCGCCATGAACAGAGCCACAATGCACATGAGAAGTAAGGTATGATCCCTGGTGAAAAACAGCGTTGCATAGTATGCTGTCACGCCCACAAAACCGATCCATTCCAGTGCGTTAAATTTTTTCTCATCCGTTGCACATTTTAATGCTTTGGTAAGTTCTCTGTATGCGATCAGAGAAATAAGCCACAACGGCACTGCCAGAAATACATTGCCGAAGCAAAACGTAGCCAGTGCGATGACAAGCAGCACGACACCACTGAGCAAACGGGTCCAAAACATAAGCTATTCCTCCTTCAGGCCGCCATATCTTCTGTCTCTATGATTATATGCTTCCACAGCCTTCATCAATTCTTCTTTTGTGAAATCCGGCCAGGGAACCGGGGTAAAATACAACTCCGTATACGCCAGCTGCCACAGCAGGAAATTGGAAATCCTCTGCTCATTACAGGTGCGGATCAGCAGATCCGGATCCGGAATACCTGCGGTATCCAGATAGCTCTCCAGGGTATCCGCCGTAATATCCGCAGGATCCACTTCGCCGCTTTGGAGCTTCGCAGACAATTTTTTTACTGCACGGACAATCTCATCCCTGCCTCCGTAATTGATGGCGATCTGGAAATGCAGACCGTCATTGTTCTTCGTCGCCTCTTCCAGTTCCGCGATCCTATTCCGGATATCTTCATCCAGTCTTGTCTTGTCTCCCAGAACTCTGACACACATACGGTTCTTCTCCGCCGTCTTCAGACAAGTCTTCATATAATTCCGAAGCAGCTTCATCAACGCATCCACTTCGTCCTGCGGACGGTTCCAGTTCTCTGTGGAGAAAGCATATACCGTCAGGTACTGAATCCCCATACGGTATGCCTCTTCGCAGATTACTTCCACCGTCTTGGCTCCCTGAACATGACCGTAGTTGCGGGGCATTCCCTTTGCTTTTGCCCAGCGGCCGTTCCCGTCTAAAATGATCGCTACATGATTTGGAATTTTCAGATTTTGTTCCATATTCTATGCCTTCTTTTAAGCCTTTCCGGGCTTACTAAACTGTCATGATCTCCTTGGACTTGCTGTCGATCAGAGCATCAATATCCTTCACATACTTGTCGGTCAGCTTCTGCAATTCGTCCTCCAGACCCTTGATCTCATCCTCAGACACTTCACTCTTAGCCAGCTTCTTGAATGCATCGTTGCCGTCTCTTCTGATGTTACGGATAGCTACTTTGCCTTCCTCACCCTTCTTCTTTACTTCTTTTACCAGATCCTTTCTGCGGTCCTCGGTAAGCTCGGGGAATACCAGGCGGATCACACTGCCATCGTTGGAAGGATTGATACCGATATCGGAAGTCATGATCGCTTTCTCAATCTCCTTGATCAGAGACTTCTCCCAGGGAGCGATCTGGATGATACGTGCCTCGGGAACGGTTACGTTACCTACCTGCTGGATGGGGGTAGGGGTTCCGTAATAATCTACTCTTAATTTGTCCAGTACGTGAGGGTTTGCACGTCCTGCACGGATAGCAGCAAAATCTGCTGTCAGAAATTCATAAGCCTTCTGCATTTTCTCACTATATACCTGTACTCTTGCGTCCATATTGTCCTCTCTTCTGCGCTGCGCGCTTTTTCATTTTATAGGTTAATGATATCTGTTACACGGTTACTTTGGTTCCGCTAAATTTCCCCTTCATGGTATTCACGATGCTGTTCTCTTCGTTCAATCCAAATACCCACATAGGCATTTTGTTATCTCTTGCCAGGATGGATGCGGTCATATCCACTACCTGAAGGTTCTTCGCGATGACTTCATCAATAGATACTTCATCGTACTTCTTCGCTGTGGGATCCTTGGCAGGATCTGCATTGTAGACACCGTCGATAGCCTTAGCCAGCAGAATAACATCTGCTTCTACTTCAATGGCACGAAGTACTACACCGGTATCCGTGGAGAAATAGGGATGTCCCGTACCGCCTGCGAAAAATACTACCATGCCTTTTGCAAAATACTTATTGGCTCTGTCCTTGGAGAACAGTTTGGTAAAAGATCCGCACTCAAAGGGAGTTAAAATGTTGGTCATCATGCCTACAGAGCGGAAAATCTCAGAGACATAGATACAGTTCATGATGGTGGCAAGCATACCGATCTGATCCGCTTTGGTACGATCAATATTTTCACTGGAACGACCTCTCCAGAAATTGCCTCCGCCGATGACAATCCCTACCTGAATGCCATCGTCTACCAGTTCTTTTACCTGTAATGCAACCTTTCTGACAGTTGCCTCGTCAAAACCGGTCTTCTTCTCTCCTGCCAGTGCTTCTCCGCTAAGCTTCAGTAATATTCTCTTCATTGTTATCTGCTCCTTATTTTGCTTTTCTTTTCTCTGGCTTGTAATCATCGAAGAAAGAAGTAGGGCTGACATCAGCATAGCACTGAGAGCACATACCTTCGATAACTGCACCGTTGTTGATCTGTACGGACTTGGACTTAATATTGCCCATTACGATAGCAGAAGAATCCAGGATTACAGGGCCCTTCACATCAATATCACCCTTTACTGCACCTGCGATAGCTGCGCTGGTAGCGGAAATGTTGCCAATGACAACCGTGCTCGCTCCGATCTTCACAGAGCCCTCGCTCAAGATCTCGCCGTTGATCTTCGCACCTTCTGCAAAAATCTCAGCTGCCTTGGAATTACCATTGATATATCCGGTAATATTCAGTTTGCCCAGAATATCAATATTTCCATTAATCGTACCTACCAGATCCATAGATCCTTCGGAACTTACATCACCGGTGATCACCATTCCGGCAGTAATAACTGCGGTTTCATCTGATGCAACTTTTACATCCATTCTCTTCTCTGCTCCTTTGTTCTTCTCTGTATTTTCCTGCTCCAGAACCTTTTCTACTGTCATATCGTTCTGAAGTACACTGTCTAAATCCAGTTCCGGTGCGGCTTTTTCCCCAGTCTCTTCTGCCTGCGGCATCTCTTCTGCTACTTTCTCTGCCGGCTGTTCTTCTGTTTTCTGTTCCTGCGGAATCTCAATAGAATCCAGGTTTTTCAGCATCTCTTCGAATGCGACGTTATCCTTCGCATCCTCTGCGGTCTGCGCTTCAGGAATCTCTTCCTGCAACGGTTCCTGCGTATTTTCCACCGGCTGTTCCTTGAGTCCTTCGGCAGCTGCCTGATCCAGATTCTCCTCCGGCATCAGTTCATTGACCGCCTGAGACAGATCTTCTTTCAAATCTGAGAAAAATCCCATGATGATGTACCTCCGTTTATTTCTTTAAATTTGTTTTTTATTTGTGAATGTTTTTATGTTTACTGGTGATGCACCGGCTTGGTATTCTCCGTGATCGGCAGGATCACCGTATCCGGTCTCGCCAGAATATTCTCTATAATCTCCGGCAGTGCCTCCACTGTCGTTGGTTTTTCTGCGGAATCATGCAGAAGTATGATTGACGTATCTCTCGTGTCAATATCCTTCGTGCAGTTCTCTAACAGCGTATCCGTGGTGAGTTTCATGCTGCCTCCGTCTCCGGAAGACACATTCCAGTCGTAATACTCCACTCCCTGGCTCTCCAGATAATCAATGAATTCATGCATATCGATCTCACTGACCGTATTGGAGCTTCCTCCCGGAAAACGATAATAAACGCTCTCCACACCGGTCGCCTGATAGACATAATCCCTGATCTGTTCAAAATCCCGCGTGAAGCTGTCCATGGATTCGTATAGTTCTTTATATTTATGACTGTAGGAATGCATTCCTAACGTATGCCCGTCTTCCACGATCCGCTGCAGTGCTTCTTCCGCATCCGTTCCTTCCCTGCCCACTACGAAAAAGGTAGCCTTTACCTGATACCTGTCTAAAATATCCAGGATATCATTCGTATAAATGCTGGGGCCATCGTCAAAAGTCAGATATACCTTGTGGATCTGTTCCTGCCCGGAATGAGCATCCGTCACCGGATCCGCGCTTCCCTGCACAGATTCCTCCTGCGGTATCTGTGAAGTCTGCCCGGTCGTCTGTGCTTCCTCCTGCAAAAGCTGCTGTTCGGTCTGCAATCTCTGATTCCCGGCTTCCAGTTCATCCAGTCTCCGATTCAGATCGTCCAGAATCCCGTTGATCGTATGCAGCCTGCAGATCAGATACACGCAGCACATAAGCGGGATCACCAGTCCTGCTGCCACTATACCCACGATCGTCTTCTTCAAACGCTGCACTCTTCGCCGCCGGTCCTCCGGTGATGTCTGTTGAAGTTGTTCTCTTGCCATGAATACTTTAATATCTCTCTTCCTAATTCTGAAGCCCTCCCTGACGTCAGACAAGACTTCTGTAACAGTATAGCATATTCCACTTTTTTGGGAAAGAGATTTATGCAAAACTTTAAAAGCCGCAGCGGATTCCCCTATCCTCTGCGGCTTTCTGACATTATATTGTTCCCCTTTTTTGTATTCCCTTCGTATGCTGCGATTTTCTACGCATTCTCCTGCATTTGTCTCTCCGGATAACGACCCATAATAAAATTATGGAAAAAGAACTCCGGGCGGAGATAACTCCGAAATCGGTACCAGATATCTTCCGGCACATTTTCAAATTGCCATATCTGACCGTCACTTGCGAACTCGATCTCCAGCATTTGTTGCTGCGCATCGTAGCCTGCAGACTTTATCATCGGATTACCCCATTGTATCCTTCTCATTCGTATAATAATCTCTCTTTCTTTTCCTGCTTTTGTCAACCCTGACATACATGTCCTTTCGCCGTAAGGCGTTCAGTTCTATCTTTTTCCTGAAAGATTTCCCCCTTTATACTTTCACGTGAAGATTTTTGTCCCACCCACTATGACAATCGCAGTTTATTTTATTTTCCCTTCGTTTTACCCTTATGCAGGTCTAGCATACTTTTGAATACCTGTCTCTACTCCCACCCCCATGGTGTTGCTTGGGCAGTCGCTATTTACGCTGCCGATATGACGTTATTCAGTTTTTTGAAGTGTAGCAAATTAAAAGTTTCGTTGGTTAATAGTTAATTAATATGTATATTTGAAAGCACCGGTGTCGTTCACGACTTCTTCGTAGCCATCAACATCTCCATAGTGCGTAGCTATTACCCGGTAGGTTTTATCTTTGATAGCATCCGGATAAACCAAGTCGGCTGCAAACAAGGCACGATCATATACTTCGCCTCCATCTGAAGTCATTACAGTTTTCCAACCATACCACATCTTTTGCTGGACTTTAATATCTTTTACTCCGATAACTTTTGCTGCTCCTGCACAGGATGTTGTAAATGTCATAGAAAGTCCTTCGTCTGCTCTGAAAGCCATGATAATTTCACAGTCAAACAACGTAGTCAGAGGCTGTACCCCAAAAGAAGTATACTCCTGTGTCTTATTGGCTACAACAACTGTAAGTGTTGTATTTTCATTATATTCTTCTGCCTGCACCTCCTGTGCCGGTGCGCTTACCGCAAAGAACAGCGCTAATAAAAATGCAACAATAGTTCTTCCTTTTCTCATCCGTTTCTTTTTTTTCACTCACATTTTCCTTTCCATCATAAGATTTTCTGCTACACTTTTTTGAGGCTTAACTATCCCTCTATATAGTTCATGGTTTTCAATGGCAGAATCTTACAAAATAATTTATTTTATTTTTATTAAGTTGATTGCATTAGTAACTTCTACTGCCATGCTTCAGAAAAAGAATTGCACGACTAACTTCTGCTTTGCCCTGTTTCTCGCCATTTTCAGGTTGTTTTTCATCCCTTTCTGACCTATAATAGTTAAAAATGAATGGATTTTAGGGTACACTAAAGGAAGCCTCCAAAAGTCTTTTGCACGAGTAACTTCTGGTTGCCATCAACTGTTTATTCTTTTCTGTATCCTCCTGCCTGTTTTATTTATTTCAATAGTTCAGGCTTCAGACAGATTTCATCGGGTGGGATGATCTCCAGTCCAAGCTTTTCCATTGCATTTTTGTCAAATGACTTCAGGGCCTTCTTCATGGGTGTCGAACCATGAAGTTTAGGCCTTGTTGTATTATTGATGTGATTTACCATACTCTCAGTTCTCTCTCTATTTGAAAATATTTTTTAAGAATTTAAAAATGTTTTAGCGTGTAAAAAAAGAAGCTGAATCAGTAGACTCAGCTTCCCTTTTATACCTATTATTTTGATTAATTACTAATTACCGCTTGCAGATATTCCACAGCTATTTCCTTTAATTTTTCTTTACTGTCTACGCCGACAACAGCATATTTTTCATTCCTATAATAGAAATAGATCACATATCTTTGTTTTCCACTCTCTTCCTCTTTTTGAAAAACTTCTAAATTTATACCATCATTTTCAAATTCCTCGCAAAATACATATCCCGGATAAGTTTCTCTTACTCTCAAAATTTCTTGTCGATATCTTTTAATTTCAAAATATAATATCTCTTCTTTTTCATTTTCAAAATAGTCATATATTGAATCAACCTTATTGGATTTTATCACTTCAATACGGCTCAAATTGTAATCACCGCCAATGAACCCACTAAGTTCAAATGGTATCAATGCATATTCCTTATATTCCTCAGGGACATCTTCTACTTTATCATAAATATCCGATATCTTAATATCTGATTCCTCCGGTGCCGTTATCATTGTCGTCCCTTCCTCATTCTTATCCATCCACCAGAAGAAGCCACCGTGTTTCTCTGCATTTACTGCCATCTGCCAGGAGCCACCCAGCATTATAATAATCAGTGCCACTGCTGTCACCACAGCAATTCTGTGTTTGTGAAAATACCAAAGGAATTGGTGCATCCGTCCTTCCTTTTTCTCAGGCTCTGTTTTGCGGTTCTCCTCACTTTCCTTCCCATCTGCCGCCAGAATTCTTTCCTCTTCCTGACGTTTCTCACAATACTTCCAGAAGCTGTCCAGTGCTTCCTCCACCGGCAATTCTTCCTCTTTCTCTTCACCTTTCAGGCTATCCAACAGCTTCAATAACGTCTGAACTTCATCCGCATCAAATTCCTCGTCGGAAGCCTCCATTGTATACCAGTCTAACCGCTTCGTAACTTCCCTGATCAGACTTTCTTTATCCTGTTTCTTCATTACTGTTCCGTTCCCTTCTCTATCGCATCATCCGGCGTTGCTGCCAAATGACTGTCCCTCTCTATATGTTTTTGTCTCTTTTTTGTCGTTTCTTACAGACTTTTTTTGTTTTTTGTCGAATATTTTCCCATCGTATAGGCATTGAGCTATTTTGCCGCGCAATCTGCTGAGCCGGACACACATGTTGTTCTCGGAAATATTCTCCAGTTTTGCAATTTCTGATATTTTATATCCTGCCACAAAATATCTCGAGAAACGCGTCTTCTCTTCTTCGTCCAGTTCCGTTTCCAGGACCATGTCTAATTCTGCTTTTCCGTATTCGTCTTTCGCAGCAACGTATTCATGGTCATCGTGATCATCCAGTGAGGTTTCACATTCCAGCTTCTTTATTTTCCTGTTGAACTCCTGTATCTTATACCTCGCGGTCTCCAACAGCCATCCCGTCTGATTCGGATGATCTTTCAGAATATCCCATTTCTTGTACGCCAGGTAGAATGTTTCTTGCAGGACATCCTGTGCCAGTGACTTATCAAGTATCCGATATCTGATAAAATTATACACTATGGCTTCATTTCTGCGAAACATTTCATTGAATTCTAGATGATCTACTGCTGTCTCTTCTGTCTTGTTTTTATGCATCTGTCATTCCCCCATATAAATGGTTTCATCCTTCTTAAAAATATTTATTTTATAATTTAACATTTATCCCTGTATTAAATATAGATGGTTTTACGATGTGAGAAAAATTTGTTTTTCATATCTTTATATTTTACTTTTCGTAGATTTTCTGTCAATTTCTTCCCATCGACAAATATCGAAAAATTTTGCTTTTTTTATTGTTGACAAACGGTATCTCTTTTGTTAGAATGAATCACGGTGATTGCGTTAGCAGTCACGTGATGCTGCTGTGGCTCAGTCGGTAGAGCGTCGCATTGGTAGTGCGGAGGTCACGGGTCCGATTCCCGTCAGCAGCTCTTCTTTAAAAAGTATGATCTTAAAAGTGTTAAACTTTTAAGATCATTTTTTATTTCTCTATTTGATAGCTTCCAACAACTGATGTACGGATACTTCCAATACTTCCGCTATATCCAATATTACCTCCAGAGAAAACGGCTGGTCACAATTGGGAGCCTCTATTTTGGTAAGGTAACTGATACTGATGCATGCTCTATCTGCCAGTTGTTCCTGCGTAAGACCTCTGAGTTTTCGGTATTTGCAGATTGTCTGACCTATGTTCTTATACTCCTGCGAATGCTTTTGACTCATTTTTCCATCTCCTATATCTACCATTACAATTCTAATAGATAATGCGGAAAGGAAAATTTCAGTTATAGTGAAAGTTTTGCATAATAAAAAATACCGGTCTTATTTCTCCGCTATTTACGGATTATTAAGACCGGTATTTGTATCATTCTTTCATTAGCAATTAATCCCGACGTAGTGTAAACTTTCCTACCAGATCGTTTAATGCATATGCCTGTGCGGATAATTCCTCACTGGTAGCAGACGATTCCTCTGCTGACGCAGAGTTCGACTGCACTACTTCCGATATCTGATTCACACCAAGTTCTGCCTGTTGCATCGCCTGTGCCTGCGCAGCAGACTCTTCACTCAATCGTTTTGCATCTGTCGCAATCTCCTTGACTCCCGTAACGATCTGCTCCAGAGATTCCGCTGCTGCCTCCGCTGCCTGGTTGCCATTCTTGATCTCCTGCAGCGATCCCTCGATCAGGCTTCTGGTATCTACTGCCGACTGTGCACTCTGTTCGGCCAGTTTACGGATCTGTTCTGCCACCACTGCAAATCCCCGTCCGGCTTCTCCTGCTCTGGCCGCCTCAATTGCCGCATTCAGAGACAACAGGTTCGTCTGACTCGCAATATCTTCAATGTCAGCAATAATATTCTGTATCTTTTTAGATGTTTCATTGATTCGGTCCATTTCCTCCATCAATGACCTCATCTGCATATGCCCTGCATCCGCCTGCTGTGCATAATTCTCAGCCTTTTCCGTCGTCTTCTGCAGTTCACCGGCTGTACGGGACACGGCGTCTGTGATATTCGTAATGGTTGCCGTCAGTTCTTCCACAGATCCTGCCTGATCTGTTGCTCCTTCTGCCAACGCCTGGGCAGATTGTGCAAGATTCTCCGATCCTGCTGATACCTGCTTTGCAGCCTCTTCGACCTGCTGTAAGGTACTGTTCATCTGTCGGTTCATCTTACGCATGGCATCTTTCAGTGCCACAAACTGTCCTACATATTTCTCTTCGATCTTAGTACCGATGGCATAATTACCCTCCGCCATCTGTCCCAACAATTCTCCTGCGTCCGTAATGATCAGATTCAGGTCGGCAGCCATGCCTTTTGCGACCTGTATCATATAGGATATCTCATCTTTCGTGTTGCTGTCCGGGAATGCACTCTCCAAATCCCCCTGTGCAAAAGTCTGAAGTCGATCCGCAAGCGCTATCATCGGTTCTTCGATATCTCCCGCCATTTTCTTGCCTAATATCACAGAACTCCAGAAAGAAGTCACTACGATAGTCAGAATCGCGATCAGCATAATAAACTCCATATGACGCAGATTTGCCTCCGCCTGATCTCCTTTTTCGACGCACAGGTTCATCAAGTCTACAAATTCCGCGTATATCCGTTCGTACTGTGCGGTCAGATCTCCGGTATCCAGATCCTGCGCCTGCAGATATCCGTCCTCGTCATCGGAGGTAGCCAGTTCCAGCACCTGTGCATCCAGATCCCAGTACCCGTCCAGTTCCTGCAATACTTTATTATAGGCATCCCTGCCTTCGGTGAATTTGAGTGAGCGGTTCAATTCATCCATGTAAGTCTCAAACGCTGCCTTTTTCTGGTCATGCAGTTCGATCTGCTTTTCTATTACTGCTTTGTCATCATAGCCTACTACTGCACGTAATGCGCTCCGGCTCTCCGAAAATGCCGCGACCGCTTTACCGATATCTCCCTGTGTAAATCCGTATCGGCTCAATGCCTTTTCATACTGCATCGCTGCGATCAGTAGTGCTACGATTCCAATAACTGCCGCAATCGCACCGATTATTGCTACTTTCACAAATCCTTTCGTCAGTCGCTTTTTAATACCTTGTTGCTTTTGTGTTGCCATATAAAGCTACCCCCTAGTCTTATCAGTTAAATAAGCTGCCGTGATCTGCATCTATATAACCAATAGTAGCACATCCCCTTTAATTGTTCAATCGTACAAAAGAATTAGAAATCAAATTTGATTACTACTCTAGACCATACTTCTTCCGCATTGCCAGCAACACTTTCGGCTCATTCTTCAGGTACAGTTCTCTGTCTTCCTTACACAGATTCTGGAACGAATACTTCACATATCCCCTGCCAAATGGATCAGAGTTAATTTATCCCATACTTCTTTTTCATTGCCTTTAAGATTTCAGGTTCTCCAAACAAGGCAATCTTATCTCCATCACCGCCAGCAATCATACTATTTATCAGCTTTACCAGTTGGCTTTCACCTTCTGCTCTGCCTTCTTCTCTGACGTCGTCATCATGTAACAGTTCTTTCATGTACTCCGACCTCCATTCCTCATTCTTACGTGCCATACGCACTGCTTCATCAATTCTCCGGCTCAGGTCTCCTTCGACCTTCCCGGTTCTGATATAATCATATAACTCCCGCAGATTCTCCGGCACTTTCTCGGGATCTGCAGCACAGTTATAAAAAATCTTCTCCGTTCCATCCTTCAGGTACAGCTCTCTGTCTTCCTTGCACAAGTTCTGAAACGAATACTTCGCATATCCCCTGCCAAATGGATCAAAAGTGCAGAGAAACAGCACTCTTCCCTCCGGCAGTTCCCGATAGGATTTTCCCTTACTCAGATGATCCGTGTCCATCGTAGACTGGTAAAATCTGCTCCGTTTCGGCAGTTCCAGCTTCTCCACCGGCTGATGGTTCTGATTCTGCATCTCCGCATCGTACATGCGCTTTTTATCCCGCGTATATATATCCAGACGGATCGGCTTACCACCCGAAGTATACCGGAACTCCCGCTGTGGCTGGACATCCTCCAGTTCCCCTACCTTTTCCTCCAGCAGCTGTTCCAGCACATCCTGGCAAAGCACCTTATCGCCCATCGTCTTACCAAACATAAAATCATCCGAAATCGTCAGTTCCTCGTATCGTTTTACCATTCGTATTCTCCTCTCACACGTATGCAGGAGAATAAACAACGGCAATACACAGAACAAACGCTCTGTCCTTCATCATCTCCTGCTCTATTGTATTAAATGGGGTAAATAAGCAGGAATTCCTCTGAAGTCACAGATATCAACTTACGCCGATTTAGAAATTTGAAATAGAAAAAAACTGCTTACAAGCAGAGAATAGCAGACACCTTTATAATTGTCAATGTAGCAAAATAGCCAAATCTGCACTTTGTTAAATTTAGACAATATGGCAGCTATTGTAGGTATAAGAATTTTCCCCGGAAGTTGACGTTTATTTTGTGTAGGTAAAGCATGTCAAATGACATAGTCATGCTTTGTGTATAGCCGATACCTGTTTAAAAACTATGCAAAAAATTTATCTTCCAACATTAAACACAGACAATGATAAATAGGTAGGTGCAGTTCCTGAATCATATAAGTCTCCGTCTGAGGAGCTTTGATACATACATCGCTCATATCCATTAACCTGCTATCTTTTGCTCCAGTCAATCCAATGACCTTCATTCCCTTAGCGTGCGCAGTTGTTGCTGCAAACAACATATTTTTGCTATTGCCACTAGTGGAAATGCCCAGAAATACATCCCCTGGCTTTCCGTAGCCATTAATCTGTTGTGCAAAGCAGAGCAACGGCTCACAGTCATTCATTAAAAACATTAATAAAGTAAATAGGATGAGGTTGCTTTAGCACGGACCAAATTGGGAGACACGGTAGTCCGTAGAATTTCATGAGGTTATACTGTTCGGGTTCACGCAGGATGAAATGGCTGAAAAAACAGACCGTGCCGCTAAATATTATGCCGATATTGAACGTGGCAGCTGTGGTATGAGTGTAGAAACTCTGATGGCACTTTCCGAAGCTTTAGATATGTCACTGGATTATATTATTTACGGAAAAGAAATCGAAGAAAACGGATACCCCGGGCAAACAGCCGAAGTATCCGCTATTTTAACTATGCTGAATAATTCCGAACAAAGAGAACGTGATTATGCGCTCAGACTTTTAAAGCTTTTTCTGGCTTATCAGAAATAAAGTCCTGACTAGTTAAATCCGAACAACTTCTGACAGATTCTATATCCCTCCACGGAAATCTTACGACCGCCTCTTCCGGGCAGATTCATGGTTCCACCCATGATGCCGTTACGCATCCACAGGTAGAGTCTCTTGTCTTTTTCTTTCAGGTACTCCCACAGCTCTTTCTTTTTCTCCAGATGCTCAGGAGTGCCGGAACGGATCAGCAGCACAGAGGATACTGTCATGATGATCTCTAAATAATTGCGCATATACTGATACAGGCGTCTGTTTTTGACCAGTTCTGCTTTTTTGTCTACGAGATAATCGATCATCAGCCTGGTCACACGGATCTGCTGGTCGATCCTGGAGATCATGACCGTCTCGTTCACGGACTGATCCTGTCTTCCTATATAATATCTGTAGAAATTCACATCCAGATAATACATATTCTTCACATAGGGAAGCGGCTCGAATACATACAGATTATCTACATAGAAGGTATGCTCGGGAAGCTTCAGTCCACATTCCTGGAGCAGCCTGGTACGGAAGATCACGGAATGCATCAATATGTAATGTCCCTTGATAAAATGATGGCAGTCTGCCCAGGTAAACATCTTCTCCACCGGCAGAATATGGCGATACTGGATCACCTTTTTACGGCGCTCGCCTTCTTTTTCATAGACATAATTGCTGATGAGCATGTCCAGTGCCTGACCGCCTCCTGCCAGCTCCCGCAGAGTGTCCAGAATCTTAAAATATGCATCCTGCTTCACCCAGTCATCGCTGTCCACTACTTTAAAATACAGTCCCTTGGCATTGGCAATTCCGGTATTCACTGCGGAGCCATGTCCTCCGTTCTCCTTATGGATAGCACGGACAATGGTAGGGAACTGTGCCTCATATTCATCTGCGATCTCTGCGGTACGATCCTTGGTGGATCCGTCATCAATGATCAGGATCTCTACATCCTCACCGCCGATGAGCAGAGAATCAATACATTTTCTCATATACTTTTCAGAATTGTAGCAGGGAATTGCTATGGAAAGTAATTTCATATCGCTGTCCTTTCTTATATACAATGATACCAGTGTCAAAAGGTCTAAGCCCACATGAGCTTGCTCATAAGTCGATGAAAGGCCTTGTGTAGGATCGTTCCGTGCTGCCGCCCGGCTGTCAGCCTTCCTCTCTTGGGATTCCAAGCTGCATGCGTAGACCCTTCGCATAGACTGCAAATGCCGAAGGAATGGGATATCTGTCTTTCGTCTCCCGGGGTTCAATATAGATCCAGTCTGCAGAATCCGGTCCCGCCTTCTTCGGTGCGAGCTCATCCACCCGGATGAGGTATCCCTTCATATGCCATTCCCTGTGGGAGAAAATATGCTTTGCATCCTCTAACGGCTGGATCCTGAGTACCTGCAGTCCGTTCTCTGTCAGATATTCCTTCACTTCTTCCGCCGTACAGAATCCCTTCATTGACGGAAACTCATACATTCCGGCGAGCAGCCCCTTAGCCGGCCGCTTGTGCAGCACCGCAAGCTCCGCATCCCGGATAATGAGGATCGTCTTCTCCTCTATGGTCCGTTCCTTTGCCTTTGCCTTATTCGGGTACTGTTGCTGCGTTCCATCTTCGTATGCCAGACAGATCTGCCTGAGCGGACACTCCTCACAATGAGGGGCACCGTTTGGAATACACACGCAGGCTCCGATCTCCATCATTGCCTGGTTAAAATCCCCGGGTCTGTCCTTCGGTATAACCTCCCACAGATCCTTCTCCACGGACTTTTTCACCTTGTCCTCGGAGATGCACCGCTCATCCTTACGTATTCTGGAGATCACTCTGAGCACATTGCCATCCACCGCCGGATTCGGTCTTCCGTAAGCAATAGAAGATACAGCTCCCGCCGTATAGCTTCCGATTCCTTTTAATTTCAGCAATTCTTCATAAGAATCCGGCATTCTGCCGCCGTAGTCTTCCACGATCTGAATTGCTGCTTTCTGAAGGTTCCGCACCCTGTTATAATAGCCCAGACCTTCCCACAGCTTTAACAGAATCTCCTCCGGCGCTTCCGCTAATGCTGCAATATCCGGCAGGGTATCCATGAATCTCTGAAAATAGGGCTTCACCGCTTCCACTCTGGTCTGTTGTAGCATGATCTCAGAGACCCATACGCGATAGGGTGTGGGCTGTTCTCTCCAGGGAAGGATCCTGCGATTATTATCATACCATTTTAAAAGTGGTTTGGGAATCGCAAGAAGGTCACCTTTCCTAAAGATTTCCTTAAAATCTGTTAAATTTTCACTAATGTCTATCTCAGACGATTGCATTCAAACTTCTCCATGGTGAGCAGGCAGTTTTTCAGTTCTTCATAACGTTCCTCTGTCTCACCGTCATTTACTTCGATATCGCAGGCGATCGCCATGGTCGTGATCATCTCATCGGTGATCCGGTGATGTAATCCTGCGAGAATATTTAACTTCTGCTCATAAGAATCCGCATCCAAAAATTCCAATACCAAAGGATCCAGTTCGGGCTCCTCCGGCTGTGTCTCTACAGATGCCGGCTGTGCTGTTGCCTGTGCTGCCACAGTCGCCGCGTCCTGCACCGCTGCTGCCTGCGCTGTCCAAATCGCCGCGTCCTGCGCTGTTGCTGTCGGCACTGCCTGTGTTGTCGTCTGCACACCGTTCACTTCATCGGTCTCACGTATCTGTCTGTCCGCATCCGCACCCTGTAATTCAAAGCGGAATCTCTGCTGTACCTCAGGGTATTTGACCTTATCCACTTCGCTCGTAAACATCGCAAGCGGTCTCGCATAGGTCTTGAAATCTCCATACATTGCCTGATAGATCACCAGCTGCTCTCCGGTCTCCGAATGCTGTGCTATCGTGACGATCTGGTACAGATTCCCTTTAAAATGCTTATATATCTCATGTGGTTTGGGAATAAATGTCATCTGTCCTTCTCCTTTCCCATCGCCTCTGCTGCGGCATATGGTAACAGTATAACCCCTATTTTGAAAAATGTCATGTCTCCCTTAAAAATCTGTTAAAAGATATTCGTAAGAGATGATGTAACTGCCGGAAGCATTGCATGCCTGCATAAGCTCTGCACTGAAGGCTTCCCGTTCCTCTTCGCTCATGTCATTGATCCTCTTATGATGGATCGTGAAAGTATACTCCGGATCGCCGGCAGCATCTGTCACATACGTCAGAGTGACGCCGCTGTTCGTATACCCGTTATTCTTCAGATATTGTCTTACATCCGTAAGCAGCTGCTGTTCCTGCACTCTGTTCTCTACCCGCTGTGCCTCATCCCGGCTTTCGCTTCTGGCGGTTCCTCCCACGCACAATACAATGATCAGGATCAATACAACAGTGACAACATAAAATGCAACATTGGAAACAGCCTGTCTTCTCATAATCTATACCTCTTTCTATTCATACATGATACGTTTTCCATCGGGTCATCCCCGATCTGACAGGTATAGACTACTCTTTTTTAAGTCCGTTAAAACTCCCTTATTTATTCAAAATATTCCGCCCCGGCCGCCTCCACCGCTGCCTTCAGCCCAAGTGCCGACATCCTCGTGGCACCGTTGCCCCAGATGATCATCTGCTCCAGGGCATCTGAGGTAGCTACCGTCACGCGGTATTTCTGCGGTTTTGCTCCCAGCTCATGCGTGGTGCGCTCAATATACTGGTCTGCGGTCTCCGCTTCCTTCGTATAGACCACTTCTATATTATGATATTTCATGGTGGATCCGGGATTCCCCTTCACCTTATAAGCATCGTAGACCAGGATCAGCCGGCATCCCTGATAGCCCTGATAATTGCACAGGATATCCATCAGCTTATCCCTGGCGCTGTCCAGGTTGATCTTCGAAAGCTCCCGCAGCTCCGGCCATGCGAAAATAATATTATAGCCGTCCACCAGCAGATATTCTTCCGGTTTTTCCTGAGGGCCTGCTTTGGTCTTCGGTGTCCGCACGCTGTCCGCCTGGCTGCTCGTATAGTTGCTGCGGCTGCCGGAAGAAGTATGATATCTTCGGAATCTGTGGGAATCCTCTGCCCGTTTCCCATAGGTCCGACGGAAGATCTCTTCGATCTCCTCCTGAGATATGACACGCTCTGTGCCGCCGCCCGTCTGACGTACAGCTCCCTGCCGTCTGTTCACTGCCGGCATTCCCTGTAAAGCGTCATCACCAGACTCTGCATTCTCCTCCGAATCCGGTACCCAGCCGCTCTCCACATGGGCGTATTCCGGCACCTGATCCCAGGGCACCTGGAAACCGGCTCCGTGAGCGCAGAATACGGAACCGGTAGGATTGACAGTATCCGCCTCCGGATCGTAATTCGTCTGTGCCATCACCTCTTCCGTATTATGGCAGGGCTCGTACCCCCGCAGGCTGCAGGACAGTCTGCCGTGTCCTTTGGTATAGGAAGCTACTTCTCTGGCGTAATCCCGCATGGTTGCCACCGGCACACTGCCCGTCAGTACGCTGTTGTTTCCTTCAGTCACCGGCGGATCGAATCGTCCGTTCATCCTGGTGATATCTGACATTGCTCTGCCGAGATTCTCTGTCGGTACTTCCAGCCGATAGGAAAACCACGGCTCAAGCAGAATACTTTTTCCACTGCGCAGTCCCTGGCGGATGGCGCGATAAGTTGCCTGCCGGAAATCCCCGCCTTCCGTATGCTTAGTATGTGCCTTGCCGGCAATCAACAGTATCCGAAGATCTGTGATCTCCGATCCGGTGAGCACTCCCACATGCCTTTTTTCCTCCAAATGAGTCAGGATCAGTCTCTGCCAGTTCCGATCCAGCATATCCTCACTGCATGCAGATGCGAACTGCAGTCCGCTGCCCCGTTCACCGGGTTCTAGCAGCAGGTGCACTTCCGCATAATGTCGCAGGGGTTCAAAATGTCCGATGCCTTCCACCGGTTCCGCCAGCGTCTCCTTATAGACAATGCTTCCCGCATCGAATTCCGCTTCCAGTCCGAAGCGCTCCCACAGGATATTTTTCAGTATCTCCATCTGCACCTGCCCCATGACCTGCATATGGATCTCCCGCTTTTCCTCCTGCCATAATACATGTAACTGCGGCTCCTCTTCTTCCAGCTGTCTGAGTTTTCCGAGCGCTGTCACCGGATCCACATCTGGGGGAAAACTCAGTCTGTATGTCAATACCGGTTCCAACACCGGTGCCAGATTCTCGCTCTCATAGCCCAGTCCCTGTCCTGCAAATGTCTTCGTAAGTCCCGTGACCGCGCAGACTTCTCCCGCCGGCACGCTGTCTGCAGTCTCATAGCTTCCTCCGTTGTACAGGCGCAGCTGGTCTGCCTTTTCCTCCCAGGTCTCTTCCCCGGCACTGCTTTTCTCATTACCGATCATCATTTTGACCCGAAGCGTCCCTCCGGTGACTTTCAGATACGTCAGACGGTTCCCCGCCGTATCTCTGCCGATTTTATAGACTCTGGCTCCAAACTCCTGTGAATATTCCGGTTCCGGCAGATAGAAATTCAGCCCGTCCAGCAGCTTTTCTATGCCTTCCTGCCTCAACGCCGATCCAAAAAAGCAGGGAAACAGCTTCCGCTGCGCCACGGTGAATGCCATACTCTCCGGCTGCAAGTCTCCGGTCTCCAGATATTCCTCCATCAGTGCTTCGCTGCACATAGCGGCATGTTCCAGTTCCTGCTCACGGTTTTCTCCGTATTTCTCCTGCGCCATGATATTTTCAACGATTACAATATTGCCATCCAGCTTACTTTGCAGTTCGGTCAGTATTTTGTCCCGCTCGGTGCCCGGCTGATCCATTTTATTTACGAATAAAAATACCGGAACCTCATACCTTTTCAATAATCTCCACAGTGTGTATACATCCCCCTGCACGCCGTCGCTGCCGTCGATCACAAGGATCGCTGCATCCAGTACCTGCAGTGTCCTCTCCATTTCAGCGGAAAAATCCACATGTCCCGGGGTATCTAACAGTGTGATATCCACATCTTTCCACCGGATTCTCGCCTGCTTGGAAAAGATCGTGATGCCTCTCTTCCTCTCCATGTCCCCATTGTCCAGAAAAGCATCTCCGTGATCCACTCTTCCTGCCTTGCGGATCGTTCCGCAGGTATATAAAAGGCCTTCCGCCAGTGTCGTCTTGCCGGCATCCACATGTGCCAGAATTCCTATAATTAATTTCTTCATTCCTATCGTTAACCCTTCTATGCCCGGTTCCTGTTGCTTCTTTAGGTTTCTTGTCTATCCCTTATCTGTTTCTTACCGCCTTTTTACCGCTTCTTTATCTTTACAATCTACGATACTATATTTTTTCTGTTTTTCCAACTGTTTTATCTATCTTGAGGATGTCAATCTTGCGGATGTCATTGCAAATCCGCTTACAGATAGGCTATAATCATAGCATACTTTCCATTAACAGGAGGAGCTATGATCAAATTAATTGCAACCGACATTGACGGTACGCTGCTAAAAGACGGTACGCTGATGCTGGATCCCGAATATATGACTGTGATTGATAAACTCACCGAAAAAGGAATCATTTTCGTTGCCTGTTCCGGCAGACAATTTATCAGTGAACGGAAGCTTTTTGCTCCCATACGGGATAAGCTTCTCTATATCACGGACGGCGGCACGGTAGTCCGTACCCCGCACAAAATTTTAAAAGTCCACACTCTGCCCGAAGATGTCTGGCATGGGATGTGCGAAACAGTCCGAAACAACCTGCCGGACTGTGATTGTTTTATTGCCACCCCGGACTATTGTCTTGCGGAAGATGCCGGAAGCCGCATGTTCCGATGGCTCACAGATTCCTACGGATATGATATCCGCGAAGTTCCGGATCTGTTAAAAACACCTGTGGACAACGTGATCAAATTCACTGTATATCACCCTTCGGCATGTGAAGAAATGTGCGCTCCTCTTTTCACTCCCACCTGGCAGACCAAGGCTAAAATCGCTTCCTCCGGCAAAGAATGGATGGACTGTAACCCGTTAGGTGTCAACAAAGGAACCGCTATTCGCTTTCTTCAGGAATATCTTGGCATTGCCCCGGATGAGACCTGCACTTTCGGAGACAATCTGAATGATATAGAAATGCTTGAGAGCGCCGGAACCAGCTATGCGGTATCCAACGCCAGAGAGGAAGTAATCGCTGCCGCAAAGGAAACCTGTGCACCTTATTGGGAAAACGGCGTGCTGCAAGTATTAAAAACTTTTCTCTAAGCTTGACACTGTCACGATAAAGCAATATAGTAAGGAAGTAAATATTATATGATGCCAGGGTCAAAAGGTCTAAGCCCACATGAGCTTGCTCATAGGTG
>OGDN01001338.1_pt1 | contig 41471 bp, 20 predicted proteins | sample 1570271 | NCBI WGS metagenome assembly OGDN01 (sample SAMEA4384481, study PRJEB24528) | human gut metagenome | reverse complement strand
GAAGAAGAAAATGACAGCGTATTGATGTGGAACGGCGAACGTTGCGAACCGGAAGAGACTCCTGTGATTGCAACTTACGAAGACCACCGGATGGCGATGGCATTCGCACCGGCAGTCATATCCTGTCCCAACCTGTTGATTGCCGACCCGCAAGTCGTTTCCAAATCGTATCCCGGTTATTGGGAAGATCTGAAACAGGCCGGATTTCAAGTCATAAACGAAGGCTAACTGCCGCCAAGCTGTGGAAGATTTCAACAAATATACTTCTCATATCAATTATTCCCCTATTGTAGATTTTGTATTACAGCAGGGGAAAGAGATTTCTTATAAAAAAGGAGAATACTTTGTCCGGCAAGGAGAAATCTGTAAGATAATGGGGTTTGTCGTTTCCGGTTCTTTCCGCTATTGCTGCACCAACAGTTCAGGCGAAAACAGCATTGTCGGATATACGTTCGACCATTCATTTGTCGGAAACTATCCGGCTTTTCAGTTGCAGGACAAATCAAATGTAGATATTCAAGCACTATGTGACTGTTCGGTATATGTGATCAGCCATCCCCAACTGGCTGACTTCTACGATATCAATAACGACCACCAAAAACTGGGACGCCGAATAGCGGAAACTCTTTTATGGGAAATCTATGACCGGATGATTTCCATGTACAGTCTGACACCGGAAGAACGCTATCTTGATATTATCAACCGTTGTCCCGACTTACTGAAACTGATTACTTTAAAGGAGCTTGCCTCCTACCTCCTGATTCGTCCGGAAACGTTGAGCCGCATCCGGAGAAAAGTAGTTCAGAAGTAAATTCTTGATTTCAATCAAGATTTTATTCATGCTCCTCTCCTACCTTTGCAGGCAAACATAGTCTGTTGGATTTATGAAGAAAATAATAATTGTAGGCGCAACCTCCGGCATTGGTCGCGGATTGGCAGAACAATATGCCTGCGAAGACTGCCTTATCGGCATCACTGGCCGCCGTGAGAATCTGTTAAAAGAGATTTGCGCACAAGATAAAGATAAACTATTCTATCAGGTATGTGACATCACTCACACAGAAACTACCATTTCATCGCTGGAAACGCTTGTGCAAGAAATGGGAGGCATGGATATGCTGATTATCAGTGCCGGAACGGGGGAGCTGAATCCGCAACTCTCCTATCAGCTCGAAGAACCGACTTTACGGACCAATGTGGTAGGATTTACCAATATAGCCGATTGGGGATTCCGGTATTTTGAACAACAAAAGGGCGGACATTTGATTACGATCTCCTCCGTAGGCGGAACACGCGGCAGCGGTGTTGCCCCGGCTTATAATGCCTCTAAAGCATATCAAATCAACTACATGGAGGGACTTCGGCAAAAAGCGGCAAAGCTGCCCTTCCCCATTTACACAACAGACATCCGCCCGGGGTTTGTAGATACAGCAATGGCGAAAGGAGAAGGATTGTTTTGGATTACTCCTGTCGACAAAGCAGTGAAACAAATAAAAAGAGCGATATCAAAAAAGAAAAAGATAGCCTTCATCTCCAGAAGATGGAGATATGTGGCAGGGTTATTCAGACTGATTCCTTCTGCTCTTTATTGCAGAATGTAAATTCGTCACTCCCCTCTCACTAATTTTAAATTACTCACATCTTGCCGTCACCCGTCACTAAACCACGATATCAGACTAATAATCAGCAGATAGCAATGTGACGGCAAGATGTGACGGCAACGTGATGGCAGTTATTGCCGTCACTTCCCAAGCCCCAGTCTCAGTCATCATCGGACGAAACAAAATCAAAGTACAAGGTAAAGTCATAACATGTAGTTCCAAGACCAGTTCCAACCGTTGGAACAAAGTGTTTCATGCCTTGAAACAAAGTGTTCCAAGTAATGAAACAAAGTGTTTCACGCCTTGGAACAAAGTGTTTCAAGCATTTGAAACTTCTTGAAACACCAATCGTCTGAATTTAATGAACCGCATGATTCGGTTTACTCGGTCGTAACAGTAGTTTCAATCCACCTGTTCTTTCAAAAAGAACCAATCATTTATCAACCAATAATGCATGAGGCATCAGCTATTAACACCTGATTTTTCAATTATTAATAACTGGCATGTCAATCATTAACAGTTGACACAGCAGGAGTTAACCCCCTACAAATCAAACAATAGCATTAAGGAAACCACATATTGCAAAGCGATGCAGAGTGAGAGCAACAGCTTGCTCCCACTCTGCCACCACAGTTGCTACCATAACTGAAACGCCGATGAACAAAGCGATACAGGCAGAAAGTGAGAGCATGGGAGCAAAACCTATGTTTAATTCACTTGGAGAGAAAGAATAAAAACTCTACCATGACACCTCATTTGCCATCTTCCACATATTAAGAAAAGAAGCCTTAGTGATTTCCACTATCTTATCCCAGTTCAATCGGTCGGCATGATCGGATGGTTGGTGATAATCGGGATGCCCGTCCGTATGATACCAGATAATAGGAACGCCTGCTTTGGCAAAAGTTCCATTATCACTCCCTCCTACCGGATTATCCCAGGCGCGATAGTCCGGCTCTAACTGTAAACTATATTTCTTAATATCCTCTTTCAGCCAGTCGCCAAAAGCGGGATGAGCAGCTGTATAAAAATAGACGACATGTTTCGGTTGTTCCGGTTTATTATTACGACCTATCATATCAAAGTTCAGATATCCTTTGATTTGCGAGACAAAAGGACAGGTCTGCACAAAGTACTTAGAACCAAGCAAGCCTTTTTCTTCTCCATCCCAAAAGGCAAAGATTACATTCCGCTCCGGTTGTTGTCCACTGGCAACAAAAGCTCTTGCAATCTGTAGTACCGCTGATACACCGGAAGCATTGTCATCCGCTCCGTTATAAATCTGATCTCCGTCAAGCGCAGGGTCTATTCCCAAATGATCAAAGTGGGCGCCGACGATCACATACTCCTTCGTATTTTTACCGGGAATCATTCCCAGTACATTTCTCATGGACAGTTTTTGATGAACTTCCTGTTTCAATTTCGCAATAGAGTCCGGATGTACTTCTAAACGCCCTTTCTTCTGACGTTCTTTGCGATAAGCATCAAAAGACTGGAAATAACTCTCATTCAGAGGTTGTATTCCCATCCATCGCAATAAAGATGCTATATACTCGGAGGAGACATAGGAGCCGTGAAATCCGGCTTCACGTCCCTGCAATTCGTCACTTGCCAAAAAGCCGATAGTCGCTTCGGCGGAAAAACGGTTGATAGTGTTCAAGCCTTTTTCTACAGATGACTGTGCAAAAGCTACAACTCCTACAAACACTAATCCCAATAATATGATTCGTTGTTTCATCGTGATATATCATTTAGAGTCTATGGTACAAAAATACGAAAAGAACGCAGAATCTATCGCTAAATACTTAAAAAGAGTAAGCAGTTGCCATCTTTTGTAAGATTTGGCTGCTTACTCTTGCTACAAATAATTAAGACCTTGTTATCCTGTTAATCTTTCCCTATTTAGCAAAAGGGGACATGCGGAAAGCATATTTATAAACTGTATTTTTCTGAATCTCATAGGCAGGACGGGGTCCCGGACCACAACTGGCATTACCTAAACCGCGTTGTATACAGTCCAAATTCAGTACTATCTCCGCACGATAAATATCAGATAAATCATGACCATACTTTATTTCGAACAAGTCCTTATCCGTATAGTGCAAGGCACTGAAGTCAAACGTATCGGCAGAAGTAATCTTAATTCCTTTGCCCTCCTTGTCCGTCAAAGTCAGCCAGCGGGTATCACAACGGCCACCCATAGTCTGAGAACGTGCATAGCTCTCTTTCATATCGTTGACGGCGGACTGGTATTTACCGACATAAGCCGCATTCTTCCGATCCCGATAATTCTCTATCGGACCACGCCCGTACCATTCCAACTGCTCCAACGAGGGATTAAAGAAAGCCTGCAACGACAGACGGGGAAGATCAAAGTTATCATTCGTCGTAAAAGAAGCTTCCACATCCATTTCGCCATTACCATACAAACGATAGGCCAGCGTATAAGGCACTTTCACGTTTCCAACAGTCTTCTGCAACTGAATAGTTACAATTGCCGATTGATTATCCTCCGACCATTTCCAGTCAAAACGCTCCACTTCCGTCTTTGTGTCCTGCCATTGACGTACATCATTATTAATAAAACGGAACGTATTCAAGCTCCACCCTTCACGCAAATGAAGCATATTCTCTCCATTATAACGCACACCGGTCAGCTTGCCTTCTTTTTTATCAAAAGTGATTTCCACACCGGGACAACGGAAAAATAAATAACGTTTTTCTTCTTCCACGACCTTGAACGGAGACTCTTCCGATAAGGCGGGAACTGCCACCGGCTGCAGTCCGGTATCGGGAGATTTCTGAAGTAAAAGTTGTTCAGTAGCTACAATATGTCCGGCCTTTGCCCATACGCAATCTTTCTTTAGTTTTACTTCAAGGTTCAAGTAATATTCACCCTCTGAAGTCAAATAGCGGGAATAGGGTATTTGCACCGCACGATGCTCTCCCGGCTTACCGTCAGGCAGGCTGAATTCCTCTTCCGCTACCGGTACGCCATCTTTTAATATTACATAGCGCAGGTTAAAGTCATATAGATTCAAGAAAGCATAGCGGTTACGCACACCGACACTATTTTCGCCATTGGGTTCTAACGTAATATATTGATAAACCTTTTTCACTTCCCATAACTTCGGGGTTATCTGCCGGTCTGCAGTAACGATTCCGTTACAACAAAAATCATTGTCATTCGGGCGGTCACCGAAACTACCTCCAAAGTAATAATGATCTGCAGGTTGCCCCGGCATATTAATACCCTGGTCCACCCAGTCCCAGATACATCCGCCGATCATTCGCTTGGAACGGTATTCGATATAATCCCAGTATTCTTCCAGATTACCAATAGCATTACCCATCGCATGAGCATATTCACAAAGGAAATAAGGCTTGTTGCGAGGTTGTTCATCCTGCTCTATCATACTTTCAATCGAAGGATACATACGAGAATCCATATCGGCCACATCATTCATTCCTTCATAATGGATATAACGGTCGTCTATTGCCTTGGCAGCCTTGTAAGCAGCCTCAAAATTACGTCCTCCCCCCGATTCATTACCCATTGACCAGAAAATAACCGAAGGATGATTCTTATCCCGTTCCACCATGCGCACCATCCGGTCAACATAGGCGCCTTCCCAACTTTCGCGTGTTGACAAGGACATATTGCCATGACACTCGATATCAGCCTCATCCATCACATACAAACCGTAATAATCATATAGCGCATACATCTTCGGATCATTCGGATAATGGCTGGTACGGATAGTATTGAGGTTGAATCGCTTAAAGAGAAGGATATCCTCTATCATGCTTTCCACCGGAACCGCTTTTCCAAACTGGGGATGTATATCATGGCGATTGGCTCCTTTAAAGAGAATCAGAGCGTTATTAATATAGACCTTATTATTTCGTATCTCTACTTTACGGAAACCATATTGCTGAGTTGTTGCTTCAAGCACATTTCCCGTAACATCAAGCAATTCGAGATTGACGGTATACAAATAAGGGGTCTCCGCACTCCAGAGTCGAGGATCGCGAATCGTGGTCTTACCTTCACAAGCATTTTCCTGTCCGCCTGTTATCTGCCCGGCAGGTATGGTAAACGAACTGACAGGCTCTCCTTCCGGATTCAACAAAGAGACACGCAAAGTAGCTTCCTGAATCTTCTTTCCATAATTACGCACATCCGCTTTTACTCTCAGTTCTGCTTTATCCAGACAGTCGCTGATCCGGGAAGTCAGATGGATGTCACGAAGACGTACCTTCGGAGTAGCCACCAGATAAACATCCCGATGGATGCCACTCAAACGGAACATGTCCTGATCTTCCAGAAAACTACCGTCACACCAACGATAGACTTCTACAGCTACCATATTCTTACCCGGTTTCACATAAGGTGTAATACGAAATTCCGCATCATTACTGGAACCTTGCGAATAACCTACTTTCTGTCCGTTGATCCACACATAGGCCGCACTATAAATTCCATCGAAATGGATAAAGACTTCCTTTTCTTTCCAGTCAGCAGGAAGAGTAAATTCACGGCGATAAGATCCTACGGCATTTGGTTCTTTCTCTACCGTATACCCACGCTGTCCCTGTATAAAAGGAGGATTATTCCGAATGGGATAAGTGATATTAGTATAAATAGGAGTACCATATCCGTGCATCTCCCAATTGGAGGGAACCGGTATTTCTTTCCATCCGGAAACGTCGTAGTTCATTTTGTAGAAGTCCACCGGACGCTCGGATGGCTGCTTTACCCAGTTAAACTTCCAACTCCCGTTCAACAGTAAATAACGGGAAGAGCCGGTACGCTCCCATGGGCGAGTATAAGCAGGGTCCGCTTTCATCTCTTCCGAATTGGCGAACGGAATGAATGTAGCCTTGCCTTCCTCTTTGTTGATTGCATAGATACGTTCATTCTCCCAGTCATTATTACTCTTTATTTTCAGAGCTTCCGCTACAACTTTCAGGCTCGACTTATGTATCTGCCACTGTTGGCTATTCTTAGAAGCATCTGCTTTCAAATGAAAAACAGGTTCTCCAACCAACCCTGCATCCGGAAAGCCCAAATTATATCCGGTTGACACATTCGTAAACACATAATTTCCATTCGGTAAGGCAGTCACCTTCCACTGTTGATTCGGATTTCCTGAATCTGACGACCATTGGATAACGGAACAATCGACCTGTCCTTTACCACTATTATCAATATTCATTTGAGTCAACGGGCTGGTAATAGTATAGCACCCCTCCCGTTCACATGGAATCAGATTCCAGACCTGAGACTCTTTGCCAGCTTCTCTTTTGCTGATAAACACTTTCGTATTCGTATCCAGACTCTCCTGATTGTCAAGGGCGAGTCCACTGACCGTATGAATTTCGTATCCTTGCTTCGGATCGAATTGTTGTGCTATAGCAGCAGAAGTTGAAAACGACAGTGCGATCAATGCACTCCCCAAGATTTTTAATCGTTGCATAGTTTATTAATGTTATGATTGAAAAAGAGGGGACTGTTTGTATACCCCAAATGTATGAATAGCCGGACAAGCCTTGCCGTCCAGAATGCGCAAACGTACTTGCTTTGCCTTTACGGGAGCAAAACGTACAATCCATTTATGTCCGATCGCCTGCTTATCGGTAGCTTCCGGAATGGAAATCCAGTTTTTACCATCGTCCGAATATTCCACACTCCATTTCGTTGTCCGATGTCCCAACTCTATGACTTCCTGAATCATCAAACAATCAAACTCGATTTTCTCAGGCAAAGTAAAAACGATATCCGCTTTTACTTCTTTATCTTTCCCGGCAAAGTAAGTTTCTTTTTCACTATCGACCATTCTCTCGGGACCAAACTTGGCTCCCCGTACATTAGTAGCCTTTATTTTAGCTTTAGCCAACAGGTTTGTCTTAAAGGTTTCGTCTACTCCCTGTTTCAATAGTGCAGCATGTAATGAGTCCGTCGGGTGAATCAAACCCCGTCTATCCGGCGGAAAATTGAGAAGCAATACACTATTGCGTCCTACAGAAGTACAGTAGATATCCCAAAGCTCATGAACACTTTTCACACGGCTGTCCTCTTCGGCATGGTAAAACCAGCTGGGACGAATAGACACGTCTGTTTCAGCCGGGATATAAGCATTTCCTTCTACAGAACCTTCATTCAGTCCTTTATAGTACTGTGCCTCATCACGGATAGCTATCGAGTCCGTCGTTGCCCAACAAGGATCACCCGCTTCTCCGGCTTCATTGCCCATCCAACGCACATCCGCAAAAGGATACGAATTTTTCGTTCCGAAGATTACACAATCCGGTTGTTTCTCACGGACAATTTTATACCAGTGACGATAAATCGGAGTTGTCAGCTCATCAGCACCAGCCCCGTCCCACCATGTTTCCCAAACTTTGCCGTAGTCACTCATCAGTTCATCGAGTTGATGGGCATAATATTCTTTATAACGTTCGGTCGTATAAAGAGGAGAAAGATGTTCGTGACGATCATGCGGCCCCAGATAAATACCGGCCTTCAATCCGTATTCCTCACATGCATCAACAAATTCACGGACTACATCACCCTTACCGTTCTTCCACGTCGCATTCTTCACGCTATAATCAGTATACTTACTGGGCCACAGACAAAAGCCGTCGGCATGTTTGGCAGTCAGGATAGCAGCGGGAATCCCCGCTGCTTTTAATGTCTGCATCCACTGCCTGCAATCCAAGGCTGTGGGATTGAAAATGGCCGTACTTGCCTTCCCGTCTCCTTCATTCACATACTCTTCAAATGTATTGATTCCAAAATGAAAGAAAGCAATCATTTCCCGATCGTACCATTCAAGTTGTCTTTCACTAGGAGTCAATCCATAAGGGACAGGCGCTTGCTGCGCAAAAAGCTGTACACTGCATGTTATTAGTCCTACAGCCAATAATTTTGTTTTTCTATTCATATTTATATTACAATTATTAAATTATACATAACTATTTTGGCTCACATCCTTTTACATATATTTCTGCGATACTTGCATGTGGCTCCGAATTAGAGCCCGTTACCCAACATTTCAAATACCGGCCATTAACAGCAGGAAAAGTTATAATTTTCGATTCTGCAGAGTTTGAACTATCTCCAAAATCCATATCACCAACCCCTATAAAAGTTACACCATCTTCACTAATTTCAAATTTGAGAGTTTTCGTATCAGTGTTATTTAAACGTCGGACAATTTCCACTCCCCCTATTTCATAAGTTTTTTTCATATCTATCAATATCCAATGAGGTAACGGCATATCCGGTCCCCATTGAGAATGCCAATATGTATTCAAATCTCCATCCAACACACTTGCTTTTCCTCCACCATCTTCTACTTTTTCATCAGAACAGGCTATAGCTTCCCAACCAACCCGATCTAGAGTATCATAAGGGAAATGACCAGTCTTCGGTTTAGAAGTAAACGTATCAATCGCATCTTCTTCAGGTTTATAAAAAGTTACATATGTAAATTCACTTCCTGGCACGGCATCCGTAATAAGAATCTCATTTTCTTCTGGTGTAATACTTCTTTTTACTTCTTTTCCATCTGCATTGATATAAGTCAGTAAAACGTCTAATCCTTCCCCGGCACTTCTCCAAAGAAGTTTCACACCCTCATTCGTTATTTCCATACCATCTAACACACGATTCAATAAAGCGCTAGCGTAATCTTCTCCATAGACAGTTCCCACTGCCTCTATCGGTAATGACTTATGCCCATACGCATCGAATAATACAAAAGTAAAAATATGTGTGCCTTCTTCCAAACCGGAAATAATCAATTCCTGCGCTTCTCCCGGCACTTTATTCTCTATATCAAAATCTAGAGTATCTTGATTATTATTCCAACATACAATACCTCTTTCAGCACGTTGAGAAGGAGTGTAAACATCAAGTGCCAAGCGCATGTTCCCCGGACGGATTAAAACAGAATCCACTTTAGCGGCATAGATTGTTTCACCTTCATCCAAATAAGGTTGATGTAAATGATTCATATCCGTACATGATACGAATCCAACAACTAATATGGTTATCATCCATATATAAAATAAATTCTTTTTCATTTCCCTAAAGCTTAAAAAATAATACTTCTATTCTTCATCACTATAATCCGGAACATATCCATCAGGACACCCGAACAACTGAATTTCCATCAGATGTACAAAATGAGATCCTCCCCATGATTCCAGGAACTTTATGCGATAATATTGATAAGCTTCAAAATCAGGAGATATTCTAAAGCTTTCTCCCTGCTCCACATATTCAATATCCTCATTAGTGGTAGAAGTCCCTGGCAACCCTGACGGTTTATAGGAATCAAAAATCCCCAAACTTGTCCAACCATCATCGCTACCATCATCACTGGGTGAATTCGAGCCCAACAGTTCAAACTTTTTCACATTACCATGACGATAGAAATAACCGTCACGATGCCATATTTTAATACGACTTGTTTTCACCTTACCTGTCATCACTTTGAAAGTAACCCGGTGAGGCCATGGACCACTAAAAACTTCAGTATGATATCCACTGTTTGCACCATCAAAAAGCCTGTCATCCCACAAATAGTCAACCAGCCATCCATGCTCACTTGGAGTGTCCCCTGTCATATTATATGGTTTTATATCCGTATAAGGGATCTGCATTTCAAAGATAGGAGTCAAAGCAGCTTTCAAAGTATCCGATGAGTTATCCCAACGATCTGTTATGTAAATCGCAAAATCTTTAGTTAATGCAGGCAATCCTAAAAATTGTGCTTCCCCTACTTTTCTTTTTGTATACAGTTCGTCCAAAGCTTCATAATCCCCGTCTTTATTTTTACGTAAAACATGCAGGCAGATATTAGCTGCAGTCTCATTTGTCCATGTATACCGAATTCCACCGAAATCTTCTGCCATCTCCAATGTTTCAAAAATTGTATAAACAGGAGGGGTTAAAGGCGCAATAGTGACCTCAACAGGTTCTGACTCATTGTTACTTCTATCTACTGCAATCAATTTAACAGAACGCTTTTCTGTCGTTCCAAATCCTTCTATTTTTAAGGTATCAGTATACAAAGAAGCACGAGTATTCAACAACTCACCTCCTTCTTTCAACTGATACTCCGCTTTCACATACAATAAGTCTTCATCTTTCGGAAGCTTATATGTCAAATATGCACCACCTGGTACATTTATTACATTTATATCAGATACTTTTCCAGGAGCCACACCATCCAATGGAGTCTGTCCAATCGGCTCCTCACCGCAAGCTACGATAATTAATGAAAGAGAAATTAATATCAAAATAGGTAACTGTTTCATAGTTCTTCACATTTATTTTACCAGCCATAATTTTGGCAAAGATTTCCATTTATAATCAAACTATATTCTTTCAAAGGCCATAGATAGTCACGTGTAGAGAAAGTACATTTTTGAATCACTATCGGATTATAAAAATCTTCAGCAGTCTCTCCATGAATATTCCATCCTTTAATGGGCTTATTCCAACGGGTTAGTCCTTCTTTCCAACGACGGATATCCCAAAAAGCCTTGCCTTCTAAAGCTAGTTCTATCAGACGTTCCTGATGAATAATCTCACGCATTCCTTTTTGCGTCAAAGGCTTTTCCGAATTAATAGAATATTCTTTCCATGCTTCTACACATCCTTTGAGCCCAGCTCTTCTTCTAACCTCATCGATGTAGTAATAGACTTCTTCATCCGGCACATCCTTTGTTTCATTTAAAACCTCAGCATACATCAGGTACAAATCACTTAAACGTATAATAGGAAAATAACTTTGCTTTACTGTAAAATTATCCTTATCTACTATTGTTTCTGTATCCATCAACTTTTTAGCAAAATAACCCGTTTGAGAAAGATGTTCCCAGCTTCTCATCCCGGCGGCTTCATTCGCTCTTACCTTTACACAATACAATTCTTCATCCAACGTATAACGGCCATTTCCCCACCATATTCCTCTATCGAAAGCAATAGTCGCATAGAAACGAGGTTCACGATTAAAATGCAGAATAGCAGTTTCTTCTCCTTCTTTCACATACCATCGATCTTCATAAACTGCATGACGAAGTTTATAGCGATTTGTATAATCATAATTTATATCTTCCTCAATAGGAACTCCATTTTCTGAGTAGAATGTTTCTACTAATCCTAATGTAGGACATACAACCCCGTTTAAAGTATTACTCAAAGCCCACTCCGCTTCCAAACGTGGCATTACTTGTGACTGAATCCAACGTGTATCAGTCCGTGTAGATCCCCAAATAAATTCAGAATTCCACTTATCATAAAGAATAGACTTTAAATTTAGTTGCAACGACAATGTATCATTTAACCGATAAGTCGTATTCGCTTTCTGATAAAGTTCGCAACCTGCTTCTAAGGCAGTATTGATCGCTTCTTCACAGGCACTGGCAGCTTTAGTCCATTTAGTAGCATCATAAACAGGGTTAAATAAATGTGTCCCTTTTTTATCTATGATATTCACATAATCAGAATTGCCATTGAATAAAGGGCTGGCAGCCAGCGTCAACAACTGAGCCTTTACAGCTAATGCGGCAGGGCGCGTAATACGTCCAAGTTCTGTGGCAGCCTTCTCTACTTTCAAAGGAAGCTTTTCTGCCGCTTCTGTCAATAATTCATTAATATAGTTCACACATGAATCAACGGGAATACGATAAGTGGCCATTTCCGAAGCTTCTGCCGACACAGGAAGATTCTTATCAACAAGAGGAATCGCTCCGTAAGAACGTAACAATAAATAATGATAATATGCCTTCAGAAATTGTACTTCCCCAATCCAACGCTCTTTTTCAATAGATTGTATATCATATACATTATCTATTTTTTCGAGAAAAGTATTACAATCCCGAATGCCTATAAATAAGTTAATACCTCTGTTTGTTCCATCCCAATATCCACAAATAGGATCATTTATATTCTGACTACCAGTAATTAATCCCATATTAACCCGATCAATACCGCCGCCATCAAATATATGAATTTCACCACTTCCCAACATTGCAGGATCGCTATCAGGATGATAGAAATTTGGTAAATAGCTATAACAAGTAAACAAAAACTTTTCCGCTGCTGCCCTATCGGCAAATGCCATATCAATAGTTGGAATATTATCAGGTATAACATCCAAAAAATCGCAAGAAGTAGCGCTCAATATGAAGGCTACGACAGTTACGAACCTATTTATCTTATTTTTAATATGTTTATTCATATTCATTTCAATTTACAAGTACCTATATTTAGAAATTAACTTGAATACCAGCATTCAAAACCCTTTGTACCGGATATCCTAAACCATCTCCTCCCATTTCAGGATCCCAAAGTTTAAACTTACTAAATGTCAGCAAGTTAGTTCCACTTAAATAAAAACGTATCATATCCAGATGAATTTTCTTCGTTTTCTTTTGGGGAATAGTATATCCTACTTCGGCTGATTTTAAGCGTAAGAATGAACCATCGCGCATAAACCATGTACTGGTTTCCATATTATTCTTTACTATATTTTCTGACAGACGTGGCCACAAAGCATACACATTCCTATTATCCTCTGCCCAATGATCATCGGCATAAGCCTTCAATAAAGCACGCTGTTTTCCTAAAAATGGCGAAGTCTCTTCCGGATTAATCCAAAATGAAGAACGAGCAGAACCTTGAAAGAATATAGAGGCATCAAAGCCTTTCCACCCACATGACAAGCCAAAACCATAAATAATTTCCGGCACTTCCGGATAACCGATAGGGACTTTATCCAAACTGGTGATTTGTCCATCATGGTTGATATCCTTATATTTAATGTCACCTGCCATTGTCCGAACATCTCCACCGAAATTCTGGACAGGAGAATTTGCTACGTCATATTCGTCTACAAAAAGACGTTCAGCGACATATCCCCATTTTTGCTGTAAAGAACGTCCCACATGAGATTGCCATGGCATATCTGCATAATTAGGTTCTTCATAGACTTTATATTCACTTGTCGCATAAGTAAAATTACCACGTCCAGTCATCCAAAAGCCATTGGAGAAATAATGATTATAATCTATTGCGAGTTCAAAACCTTTACCCGAGGCTTCACCTACATTTGCTCTTGTCGACGCCTGTAATCCCATACTGGAAGGTACCGAAGCTCTATCCATCAAAATATTAGTTCTATGTTCAGTAAAAAAATCAGCCTGAATTTCAACTTTATCCAAAACACTGAGTTCAACACCCAAGTTCGTTTTATAAGCCGTTTCCCATCCTATCTCTTCATTTTCATATCTACTGATAGAGACCCCCGGACGCGAATAAGCTCCTTCTGTTCCAAAATTCATGCCTCTACCACCATCTTCAAGATTAACATTTGACAAATAAAAAAATCGATCTCGCTCACTACCAATCTGATCATTGCCGACCAATCCATAGGTAGCCTTAAATTTCATCTTTGGTAAAATTCCACTTAAACTACTGTTTTTATAAAAGTTCTCATTAGAGATAAGATACCCGACTCCTACCGACGGAAAAAATCCCCAACGATTCTTCTTAGCAAAACGTTCAGAACCATTATAACCAAAATTAGCTTCAAACAGATAACGATTATCAAATGCATAAGTAAGACGTCCGGCAAATCCCATATTGCGAAAAGGGAGAGACGATTGCAAATCTCCAGCATTTCCCTGCAAATAATTACGCATTGTATATACCAATAATCCGGTTACATCATGCTTTTCGGCAAAAGTATGTGAATAATCTATAGCTGCTTCCATATACATCGCAGCATTTACATTTTTTGCTCCTTCACTATAGCCTAATGCTTCCGAACCTTCATTTAGAGATTCAAGAGTGTATGTATCGTTATATTTATCGTAAACACCGATTGCATAATAATAAGGTCTATAGCTACGGGATATATCAAAGTACGTATACCGGGTAGTATTAACCATAGCGCGCAATGCAAGGCCTTCAAACAAAAAATCCAACTTTTGTTTTAGCTCCACCTGAGCCATAATATTAGAACTAGAATAATCTTTATACCCCTTCACCATCTCAGCATATGGATTAAGATAATCTCCATTCTCGGCATTTCCAAATAAAATATTTTTAGTTCTCAGGTTCTTTTCATCCGGTTGGTATACAGCGGGAAAAAGAACAGGATTGGCCCACATTACTTTTTTATACAAATCACTTCCTCCATCTATAGGACCGGTATAGTCATCAAAATTCCCTAAGAAACGCAAAGCAACTTCAGTAGTCGGAGTTAAATTGATATTAACATTGGAACGTAAATTATAATTCCTTAAATTGATATTATTATTAAAATTATTCTTCCCATTCACTTTTAAAACACCGTTATCTTGATTCACTGTTGCAGAAATGTAATAACGCGCTATTTTACCACCGCCACTTACACTAAAGTTAAAACGTTCATTCAAAGTAAAGTCTTTAAATAATAACTCACGCCAATCATTTGCTGGATAAACCATCGGATTCTTACCAGCTATAGTATTTGCTATTTTTGATTCATTATAAGGAAGAAGTCCTAAGGGGTTACGGGTTCGTACAGCTTCATTGTGTAGCCTCATATAAGTGATAGGATCCGCCAACTCTACGTTTCTAGTCGGTGCAGACATTGAAGTTTCAAAACGAGCAGAAACATTCACTTTGCCTTCCTTACCTTCTTTTGTAGTTACAAGAATTACTCCATTCGCACCACGAGAGCCATATAATGCCGATCCAGTAGCATCCTTCATTATAGAAAAGCTCGCAATATCATCCGGCTGCAAACGGGCAAGATCCGTACCAGACATTTCCACATTATCTATCAATATCAATGGATCTTTCTTAGACTCCGCACCAAAAGAAGTAATACCACGTACAAAGAACTGCGCATTATCCTTTCCCGGTTCTCCACTACGTTGATAAGAAATAATACCTGCCATACGCCCTGCTAATGCAGTTGTTAAATTACTAGACGGAACTTTCAATTCAGCAGGCTTAATTGTACTGATAGAACTCACTACACTCGATTTTTTTTGTTTGGCAAAAGCAACAACTTGCACCTCTTCCAATTCATCTGCATTCTCCTTCAATGTGATCACCAGCTCCTTCAAAGATTCTGGAATGATTGTTTGAGATTGCATACCCACAAAAGAAACCTCCAATTTTTCCCCTTTATTTATTTCAATAGAGAAAGTTCCATCCATATCAGTAGTCACTCCTCTGGGACTTCCTACTACTTGTATTGATGCCCCAGGCAAAGGTTCATTGTGTACATCTACTACTCTACCAAATACTTTAATTTTTGCTTGCTCTACATGAATAACACTTTCTGCCTTACCTCCTTGCCAAAATGCTGCCGCACAGGGCTGACAAAAACCTCCTAAAAAACAAAGGAGAAAGCCGGAAGCTCGAAGAGCCTTCACCACAATTTTTCGTTTTCTCATAATACTTCAATTATAAAATTAACATAATACTAACATATCCTTATAAAGGACGACACAAACATATTCACGAAGTATTAAGAGATGGATTAAAAAGAGGGTTAACAAATTTATTAACCCATATTTTTTATATTAATCGCCACACTACACGCTAGTAATCAACACATTAAATCATAATTTATTTTATTACAGAAAAAGAGAGATTTTCATATTTTATTGGATATTCTTCATCCATAGCCTTTTTATACGCAGTCGCAAATAAACGATATCGCTTCAATGCTTCTACCGGATGATTCAACTTTTGATAAGAACAAATAGAATATATCAAAGCCTGTTCCGATAAAGGATCAATTGCAGTCCATATATTACACATACGAATAACAGCAATAAAATGAGCTCCTTTAAATGCTTTGTCTATTTCAGCAGGAATCAACGCTAATATAAGTTCTTCTATTTTATGCTTATGATAATCAAACAGTTCATGATCAATGCCATTCAGGAACTTACCTCTTATTAATATTTTCAATATCCCATCAACAATTTCTTTTTTTCTCGCTTCAATTACTTTTTCATCTTTTAATAAAAAAGAGAATTGTACAAAATCGCAATAAAAATTATGCTGAAAATCCAAACGAAAATGGCCTTTCTCATAGACAAGTTCTATTCCATCCATTTCTTGTAATAGTTTTCTGATATGATTGACTGTCACTCCCTTTAGATTCTTCGCTTTATCATCCGTTTTATCCGGCCAAAAGAGTTCATTCATATCCGACGACAAAACTCCATCTCCAGATATACTATTTAATAGTATATACAAAAAAATGATGCGTAATTTAGGACTAAACATATAAGTAATATCCATTCCAGTACGTCCTAACACAGTAAATGTCCCAAATAGATAAATTGCATTCTGGTTTTTAAAATGTACTTCCACAAGATCCAAAGTACCCTCATCCGCCAATTCTATGTCAGATATATCTTCTAAAGTATTGATTTCTTTTCTTAAATAAATGGACTTTATTTTATTAAAGCATCCTAGTTGTTTCTTTCTTCGAACATATATATAAAAAAGACCTACTCCTAAAGCAAGAAAAAGAATGGCTATATATTTCAATTCCCAAAATCCTCCCCTACCTTTTAGGTCGTAATATTTCACCTCGGAGAGCGATACTGGCGGTGCCATCAAAGAATAAACACGAGTAATTGTTTCTCCATATTTCTTAAATTCTTGTATAGTACAATAAAACACTCCCAACTCTTCATCATAATATAGATTGGCATTAGTAGCTATCTCTTCTGATGTCACAGGTATACTATCTCCTAAAATTTCATAAGTTCCATTGCCAATATCCATACGATAAAGTTGCAAAAAAGATTGAGGAAGGTACTCAGGATAAGCAAGAAAATAAATCGATTTCTCATCTTCTGACAACACCATATCACGCGCAACAACTCGATTCATTTCAGGTAGTTTCTGCTCCCACAACTGACGGATGACATGCTTCTCCAAATCCACCAAATACAAATCATAATAATATTCAATCCCTATATTCTGGTCACCAGCTTCATTACCTTTTCCACCATATATGTACATACGTTTATAATCAGGAGAAACAGCCATACCGGCAAAGAAACGGGGAGATATTCTATCACCTTCAAAATGTACTGTATCCCAACAATTTTGACTTATATCATATGAATAAAATATATCACTATATTTTCGATTACCATAGCCGCCAAAAATCATAAATCTTTTCTCTATCGGATTGTAGAAGCCACAATGGTGATGTAAACACAAGAAAGGCGAATTTGTATCCTTCTCAATTTCATCCCATTCTTCCGTTATTGTAGACAGACGAGATATCATTTTTCCTTCTGTCAACTCATAAGCATACACATTTCCTGTTGTTTCATCTAAAAAATTCATTCCCAAACGTAAACCAATTGTCGGTTTCTTTAAAGAAAAAGATTTATTTGTTATTTTCTTCGTATACCAATCATAAGTTATCAACGAATCTTTATTATAAACAAACATTTTCTGGCGAACTTTATCAAACACAAATCCAACAGGAGAAACTGAATAATATTCAAAACTCGGTTCCCAATAATATGATCGATTTATCAACCATACAGGATTCTTCACATGCCCGATAACATCTCCTGCAACATCGTGCACTTCCTCACCGTGACTTTCATTCAATGGGATATCCCATTTTTTCTTCCCATTTGACACGGATAAATTACGAATAGAAAAAGAGGCTATTTCCAAAATATAATCGCACATACCAAAATATAACTGCGGAGAGAAAGATTCATTCAACAGTCCTATATCTTTTAAACGAACACTATCATTGCCTATTCGAATATCTGCTTGATTCCGCTTTGGATAAATACGCAGAGAGACAGGAATCCAACGGCTTTTTATATCATTGTCCTTAGTATTAGCTGTATAATAAACCTTTTTACCGTCTTCAGAGAACATAAATGTCCCCATTCGTGTATCGTTCTTATATAAATAAGTTAAATTGTAGGCTTTTCCACTCTCTGTATCTTTTAAAAAGAGTATATACCCCGGACTTGTAATATCCTGAGCCGAATATTCAAAAACGACCGAAATTTCATTAGAAAAATCAGGAAGCTTATCTTTCTTAAATACTTGATAGGAAGCTCTTTCTTCTATTCGCTTTTCATATCCATAAAACTGTAGTCCCTGCGCATATAAATCAATTATAGGAAAGCATAAAAAAAATATTAAGATGTAACATATACCTTTCATATTTTGCATCGTATTGGTTGTATTCATAGTGCAGCAAAAATACAAAAAATAATAGGAATGCAATAGGTTTGCTATAGATACTATCTCTAAATAGCAAAAAGAGTAAGCCAATAATGTCTTTCCAGCAGATTTTTACTGAACAGGAAAGTCATTGCTTACTCTCTTTTCAAACTTAGAAGAAATAGTTATCCTCTATATTTTTCACTTATTAGGACCTAGATTCTGCTTAACCAACTGCACAAACTGGTCAACAGGAACAACACGTACATTGCTATTCAAGCCATCAATGACAGTCTTGATACTTTGCTGATTCTTTGTCCAGCAATGTACAAATACAAAAGTATATCCGTCCGCACTGTATGGATTGGCAGGACGACTGTTTATTTGGGAAATGACAGTCGATTCTTCACCTCTGTTTGAACCTCCGTCAATGCCCTCCCACAATACACTTCTCTGTTCAATCACCGGCTTACCATTATCTGAAAACTTGATTCTTCCATCTCCTTTTTCTCCATATCCTGTATAAAAGATAGCATCGATATTAGGCTGAGCCAGATATTTGTTATATACTTTAGAGTTGTTCATTATGCCCTGGTCCAAAATATTACAGATATTCAGACCGGATTTATCAACATATTCATTTAACTTAGCCAAATAGTCATCCAGATCAGCATCCGACATCTTACTCGGGAATATATAACTGCTGCCACTCGGACCTGCAACAAAATAGTCACCTTCTTTACTATTTTCATAGTACCATCGTAAAGCAGCCGGAGCCAAATCATACAAAGAAGGCGAAATAGTATATCCTAATGGAAACTGTCCGTGCAGGTCATGATCCATATATCCCTGCTGTCCCCAAAGGTTAAATGCGATATTATCCCCGTCGCTGACAAGAAATGTCACATAGTGCACATTCTCTTCTGTAGTCACTTCTTTAGCTGCCGGACGCTGCTTCAATCCTGTCGTATCATAAATGCTACTTAACGTGGCAAGATTGGCTGCCTGATCAGTAGGCAGCATAGAAATACCCAGCCGAGATGCATTATTCACCATCCCCCATTCATCCAAATCATAATAACCGAAGCAATAAGCCCCTTTATCCAGATCATTCAGGATAGAAGTGCGCCAAGACCAATCCTTACGCGCATTGTAATCATAAAAAGCAAAAGCATTGGTCATCGTGATATAATCACGCAAATGGTGGAAGATTTCCGGTTTCATATCAGCTGCCAGACTTTTATCTAACTGATCTTTGTAATTCTCATACAGCCACTTCTCATCATAAGACCTCACATCCATAAGTTCGGTGGTAACTCCCATTGCCTTCACCTTATCTACAAGAGACTCCGGAACAGCAATTCCTCTCAGCAGCCCACATAAAGAAGTCGCTACATTGACAGAATGAGACTGTCCTTCCGAATAGGGCGTATAAACAATATAGCCCTTGATCACTCCGGATTCCACATAATGCTGTACCAATGGTGCCAAAGCATTATAAGTATTGACCGGGATTCCGTATTTATTCTGCATTTGCTTCAACCATACGGAAGAAGGACCTCCTTCGTTAATATAAACCTGATCGCCCGTCACTCTCGCTGCAAGTCCCGCCAAAGTGGAAAGAATCACTTTCTCACCATCATTGAGGCCCGTAATAGAAATAGAGTTCAAAGATTTCAGTTCCCGTCCCTTCAGGTGTATAAAGCCTCTGTCCAGCGGTTCTGCCGGATCTATCAGTTCATTCCCCGGCTCTTCTCCAGGACCTTCCGGATTCCCGGTAGATGGATTATATTTAGGGACGACCACACCGGCTGTCGGATCTTCCATACAAGAGCTCAACAGACAGAATGTCAAAAGTATATAAATGTATTTTTTCATGATAATTGTCTTTTCTGTTATTTAATAATAGAAATCGCATTAATCTCTGCTACAGCTGTTGCCCATTTTCCACTATACACGGCAGTGATTGTCAGACGGAAGTAGCGTGCTTGCTTAAATCCCGGGAAGTAAGAACGAAACTCTTCTTTTGCTCCGGCAGGAAGGTCACTGTAAGTACCTGCCGATTCCCACTTAGATCCATCCAGACTAGTTTCCATCGTCATCTCCTGCGGCCATGCTTCACCATGATCTCTGGATATATATTGGAAACCCAGCATCTTCACTTCCTGTCCCATGTCTACTACAATATGATGAGGCGGCTGAGGCTCGTTGCCTTTCCATTGCGTATGCCAGAAAGTACCTTTCAATCCGTCGAAAGCATGGATAGCATGACCGTTATCCGATCCTTCACCACTCGTTTCTTCCGACGAAACTTCTACTACCTGCCATGCGCTGCGGTCGGCCAAAGGCATTGCCCAAACATCTTCCGCACCACTCAACAGATAATATACTGTTTGCTGAATATGATCTGCCTGAGCACCTTCTACTGAAATGATAGTAACCGGTAACAAATAAGAATCAAACGGCTGGATTTTCCCCTGTGCGTTGACTGTGAGCACCAGGTCGGCAGAAGAACTCTCCCCTGCCGGAATTACCGCTTCTGTCGTCAGCGTATAGCAATCGGAAGGAAGCAATGGGTAATCTGTTCCACACAGAGAATTATATTCCTGTACTTTCGCCTCATCTACAGTCAACTGCACCTTTACATCTCCCCCCACTTCCTTGCCGGAACGGGTCACATAGTCACTGGCAGTAACAGCTACATGGAAAACTTCTTTCAGTTCCTCGCCTAAGTCGAAATTCTTAATCTGCAAAGCTTTGGCTTCGGGAATATATACTTTACAAACATCATCATCGCTACATCCACTCAGCAAGGCAAACGAACAAAGAATCGCACTTGCCGCCATGACAAATCTATTTAGTTTCATACGAATAATCTTTCAAGGTTTACATTCTTTATTAATATCCGGGGTTCTGCCCGTTTACCCATCCGTCTTCTCCGCCATTTTGCTCACGGATCACCGGATTCTTGTCTATCACATACTGCGGAATAGGTTGATAATACATACGAGGCAGAAAGGTGCGTTTACCAACCTCATGGTAATTATATTCCCATACACCATCGCCATTGGTATCTTCGATCTTCATGCCGCCAATCGGTTTATTCATCACTCCGTTCTCACCGTCACAAATCTTCCAGCGAAGAATGTCCCACCAGCGCTTGTCTTCGAATGCCAGCTCTATACGGCGATCTCTGCGAATGATTTCCCGCAACTGATTTTCTGTAATTCCCTGCGGATAAGTATCGTTGACAGATGGCATATTATCTCCACGCGTTCTCACCATATCCAGATATTTTATAGCAGTCGGTTTATCTCCGGCTTCCAAAGAAGCTTCCGCATACATCAGCAATACGTCAGCATAACGGAAGAAAATATAATTTGCCATCCCGTTACTCATTTGCAGATTATCCGCTCCATTCACTGATTCATCAATTGTTTTACGAGTGTAGTATCCTGTATTCGTTACGTCGCTATCCGAAGAAGTATCAATCTCGTTCGGACTGCCTACTCCTACACGGGTAATGATTTCTTCACCCTGCCACATTGATCCATCATACAAGATGCTCTGATAGAAGCGTTTTTCCCGGTTTTTATAAGGATTATTCTTATCATAACCGGATGCAGGATCAGTGATAGGCAGTCCGTTTGCCATGCAATAGTCATCAACCAGTTCCTGTGTAGGCTGCATATTTCCCCAACTGGACTGCACGCCTTTTACAAATACCGGACCGAACAAGCCTTCACGACGTCCTCCATTCTGCTTAGACATCTGGAAATCGAAAATCACTTCATCGTTATTATTGGTAGCCTCTGTCCAAAGATCCAGTATGGTTGGCTGCAGATAGTAAACCTGCAAGTCAATTACATCTTTCAAGGTAGCCACAGCTGTTTCCCAGCGTTTCTTATCTTTGCCCGGGTTACGCAGATCACTGGCATGAAATAGCTCAATCCACCCTTTCAAAGTCAGAATAGCACCTTTTGAAGCACGTCCCAAATCAGAACCGCTACGGCGCGGAGGAAGATCATCTTTAATTTCATCTAACTCTCTGTCAATAAACTCAAACGTTTTCTGTGCAGTTTCACGTGGATAAAAGATATCCGTACTAACGTTATTATCCAACACTTCTGTGATAATAGGCACACCCCCGTATGCCATCCAAAGATAATGATAGAACCAGGCACGCAGAAAGCGTGCTTCTGCCAAACGTTCTTTCTTATATTCTGCCGAGAAATCGGATTCGCTTACTTTCGTAATGAAAAGATTACAAGAACGGATACGCTCATACTGTCCCTTTGCGTCGTCATTGTTCTGGCGTCCCCATTTCCACATATCCCAAGGACCGGGTATCCAACTGGTAGGAGATAATGCTCCGGTATATATTGTTGTACGGGCATTCATCCATTCTGCTCCTACGTATGAGTTATCTGAGTATTGATCCAGATTCTGTGTTTCATTATTCAAATGCGGCAATTGATTATAGATATCATTCAGAAACATATCGGCATTTTCTTCCGATCCCCAGACCGTTGTATCTCCAAAACGGTCTTTCGGTTCTATTTCAAGCCAGTCCTCACAAGCAGACAGCAAGGCGAATGAGCCAGCCAGGCAAACTGTTTTTATTATATTATGTATTCTCATATTCTATCTTTTTATGATGGTTAACTAATTAAAAAGTAATATTCAAGCCAAAAGCATATACGGCCTGCTGCATATAATATTTACCATTAGCAGATTTAGCTTCCGGGTCGATCAGTTCTTTCATAAATGGAGTCCACGTCCAAAGGTTCTGTCCGGAAGCATATACACGGGCAGAGCTGATTCCGATAAAATTCAGTGCTGAACGAGGTAAGGTATAGCCGATTTCAATACTCTTCAAACGAATATAAGTAGCATCACGTACCCACCATGAAGAAGGTTGACGATGGTTATTCACCGTTACTTCGCTAGTCAGACGAGGATAAGGAGCGTTCGTATTATCCGGAGTCCAGTGATCTCTGAACTGCAACTTAGTAGCCGAACCTGAGTCAAAGAAAGGCATTACCAAAGTTTCACCTAGTGAAATGCTGGTACGGGTAGCTCCCTGGATCAATGCGTTCAAATCGAAGTTCTTCCATTGGACAGTAGGAGCCAATCCGAAAATAATCTCAGGTGCCCAGTTAGAGAAACCGATCACTGTCTGGTCGTGCTCATCAATCTTCCCGTCAGGCACTCCGTCAGGACCGCTTAAATCTTCATAGCGTAAATCACCCGGATATACCTGTCCCCAAGGTTGGGTAGCAATACCTGCCTTTAGAGAACCGTCGGGATTGAAGTCATCATAAGTAAAATAGCCCAACGCATTGTATCCGAACATCGTTCCGTCCGGACGTCCTGTTCTGCGGCGATTCGGATTATTGAAAGTAGCTTCTGTTTCAAATACTTCATCCAGAATATTCCGTGCGAAAGTGAAAGTACCTTTTGCACCAATCATCCAGTCTTTGCCGATACGCTTATTGAAATTCAGAGATAAATCAATCCCTTGATTATGCATACTCCCCGCATTGACCTGTGATAAAGGAATACCATATTCTGCCGGAACCAGTGCATTCGGAGCCATCAGCATATTCGAACGTTTCTCATAAAAATAGTCAGCTTCCAAAGAAAGCATACCGTTCAACACGGAAAATTCCACACCGAAGTCAAACTTCTTAGCCTTCTCCCAAGTAATATTCGGATTTCCCTGCAAATTCTCCCACATCCCCATCATAGGTACTCCGCCAAAGTTTACTGCGTTTCCAAATCCGTAATCACTCATATATTGATAAGAACTACCTGCCAGGTTACCGGATTCACCGTAAGAAAGACGCAATTTCAGTTTATCCATCCATATTAGGTCTTTCATGAAAGACTCTTCCCTCAAGTTCCATCCCAAAGAGAAAGCCGGGAAGAAACCAAAGCGTTTGCCCGGAGCAAAATAGTAATGTCCGTCATAACGTCCGGAAACTTCCGCCATATAACGGTTATCATAATTGTACCCCAAACGGAAGGCGTAACCAACCTGACGCTCTTTCCATGACGTACCACCGTTACTGATATCGGCAGGGTCACTGCTTCCCGCATTGATCTCATCTATGTTAATATTATAGTTCAGACGTTTGGCACTCATATTCCATACGTTTCTTTCACGTGCTTCAATAACTCCCAGTCCGGTAACTGTATGCTTGCCGAACGTCCGCGAATAATTAATCATTCCTTGATAAGTCATACTCACACTTTCTTCAAATGATTGTTCCAGATTCGGTTTCTCCGGTCCTTGAAAACCTTCCATGTACTGATACGGAGTTTGTGAAGCATCCAGCGTATAAACCGGTATCGGAGTCAGATATTTCTTTTTCTTCACACGATACGGGTCATAGTTGATTACTCCCTTGATACTTAAGCCTTGAATAAAAGGAAGCTGCTGCTCTATAGAGAGAGAAGTGTTCAACTGATCAGCCGGTTCCTGACGGTATCCACTGCGATAAGTTAGTCCAAAAAGCGACTTACCTACATATTGCCCCCACAGACCATTCGAATATTGGATAGCCGAGATAGGAGGCGTACGGTAAGCCTGATACATGATGTCGCCTGTATCGGCGCCCGGATAATTCTTCTTTTCATGCCAACCACCCAGACTTAAATTGATTTTCGTATATTTAGTGGCTTCTACGCTCAAATTAGCCAGCAGGTTAAATCGTTGGTAATCGGTGGTACTCCACATACCTTCCTGATAAGAATACCCTAAAGATACATAGTATTGGAATTTATCACTTCCACCGGATAACTGCAGGTTGTGATTAGTGATTACTGAGTTATTTTGCACTAAGTCACGCAAACCATTGCTATTAGGATAACGGTCAGGATCGGCATCCGGGTCTCCGGCACAGGTCTTCCGATACATCTCCAAATCATGCTGTGAATAAGCATAATAATTAGGATATCCTGCATTCATAGCTGCTTCATTTTTCATCAAAGCATATTCATACGAATTGACCTGATCAGTAATGCGGGTCGGGTTCTGGAAACCGATATATCCATTATACGAAAGTACCGGAGCACCGCTCTTTCCCTTTTTAGTTGTCACCAACACTACTCCATTAGCACCTGCCATGCCATAAGGAGCTACAGCTGCCGCATCTTTCAAAATAGTAATATCCTCAATCATATTCGGATCGATGCGTGAGAAGTCACGGGGAACTCCATCCACTACTACCAATGGAGATTGATTTCCTAATGTAGCCACACCACGGATTCTCAAATCAGAGCCATCCGCTCCCGGTTCTCCCGATCCTTGTTTGGCAATAACTCCCGCCATGCGACCAGCCAAACTATTAGAGATATTAATAACCGGTTTCTGTGCTACATCTTTCGTCTTCATACTCGATACGGCAGCTGTAGAAGATATCTTCTTCTGTGTGCCGTAAGCCACAACTACCACTTCTTCCAGTATTTCAGAGTCTTCCTCCATCACAATCTGAATAGCATTCTGATTGTTTACCGGAATATTCTTTGTAGAAAACCCTACATAAGTTACAGCTAATACCGCATTAGAAGGAAGAGACAAAGTAAACTTACCATCTATATCTGTAATTGTACCATTGGAAGCACTCCCCTGCTCCATAATATTGGCTCCGATGATAGGCTCACCAGCTTTGTCCACTACAGTTCCTTTAACTATTATTTTTTTACCTACTGATTTCTTCTCTACCTGTGTTTTCTTCAACGAGATGTAATTATCGGCGTACTCATACGTAAGCCCTATTTGCGGTAATACATTTTCAAGCAATGTTTTTACCTGCTTATTCCGGACATTGATTTTTACTTTCTGTTCGATATTGATGTCTTTTCCGTAGACAAACAAATATCCGGCCTGCTTTTCGACTTCGTGAATCAGTTCTTTTAGCGAAACCGAAGTTTTATTTATGTTCACAACTGCTGTCTGCGCTTGAGCCTGATATGTAAAAAGGTTAATAAACAGGACTAAAGCGAGCAGTGAAAAGATTTTTTTCATAACTTTGCTAAGTGATTTTGTTAGTACTTTATTTTAGGTTCACAAATATGTGAAACAGAGAAAGTATTAATAGCCGAGGAATTGGGGAAGGTGGTGCAACACTTTCCCCCTTTTTTATTCCTCGTTTTGATGTCTATTTACTTTCGTTTTATTCTACTTCCGTTGTGTTACATAGGCATTAAACTGTTTATTGGGTTATTAATATATGGTTATCTCTCGCTGTGATATTATTTTGTATTTAAATAAGTCGGCACGACTAATCGCTTTCAGAATCGTTTCAATCTGGTCACTTTGCCTGAACTTACCCGAAATAATCTTATTCAACAGAGACGGATCATCCACAGTAAAAGCAATATCATACCACTGTTCCAATCTTTCCAGCACTTCTCCCAGCGGTAATTCTTCAAAGTCATAGATCCCTTGTTCACGGTATTCCTTTCCTCCAAAATGGGACGAAGATTTAACTAGTTTGCCATCTATCAAAGACACTTTCTCATCGGGTAATAAGTTAACTGCTTCTTCCGGATATCCGACAGGACTGACTCTCACTCTACCCGAAAGCAAGTCTGTCTCAAACTTCTCGCTATTACCATAGGCATATACATTAAATTCCGTGCCAAGTACTCTTACATCATATTTCTTTGTCTGTACTGTAAAAGGGCGGGAAGCATCCTTTGTCACAGTAAAAAATCCTTCCCCATCCAGTTCTACCATACGGGCATCTGACGAGAAAACAGAAGGCCATTTCAAAGTTGAAAGTGAACTCAACCATGCTTCACTACCATCCGGTAAGGTTAAATGTACCCGCTGTCCCTTCGGAACCGTAATCTCCGTATAAGAAGGTTTTTCCGAGCCAACAAGTATATACCAGGCAAGCATCCACGTCAGGGCAATCATAGCAGCCGCCGAAGTAGTATACCGTACAACATGCAGCACTCGTTCCCGCCTTAACTTTTTCTCCTGACGGTTCATTAATGCTTCCAAATTCTGTTCTCCTTTCAAAGAATCATCTTCTTTGGGTAATAATCCGGACAGCCCTACGATATTCTGCATTTCTGCAAACTCCCGTTTCATATCTTCGTTCTTTTCCAGTTCCTGAAAAAGTTCTCGTTTTTCCTCCTCGGTCAGTTCTCCGAAAAAGTACTGATTCCATTTCTCGTTCATCATATTGCGCGCTTTTAATAAGAAGACACAACGACTTGCATTTACCACCAAAGGAAAATGAAAAAAAATCAGAAAAAGATAAGAAAGAAGAATAAATACAGATATCAGACGCCCAACAAGAGTAATAAAGGTATGCAATTCCGCAGTTCTTCCCGAAGTTTTTTCAATGCGATAGCCATTTGTCCTTCTACCGTATTCTGTGAAATACCTAGAGATTCAGCTATTTCACGGTATTTCATTCCTTTCAGTTTACTCATCACAAATATTTCCCGACAGCGTTCCGGTAAATTATCAATAGCATGGTAAATCTGTTTTTCTACTTCGTCTATCGACATCTGAGAATCATCAAGTAATTGCAAGCTATAGAGTTTCAATTTATATTCCTGTTCTATAATATCAGAAAGTGGTTGCCTGCGATCTACCACAGAAAGCTGTGAGCGAAGGAAGTTCAGACAACGATGTTTGACTGCAGAAAAAAGATAGGCATCAGGCTGTTGAAGTTCCGGAAGCACCTCCTTGCGTTCCCATAAATAAAGAAAAAAATCTTGTACAATATTCTCAGCATCTCCCATCCCCCCTACATAAAGGGAAGCGAAACGTACCAAACGGGCATAGTAAGAAACATAAAGCTTAGAGAAAAGCTTTTGTGCCGTCAGGGGTTCGGAATAATGAAGAGAATGCTCCATAAGCCTCGTATTAGATGTACAAAGGTAACAAAAGAAATAGCAAAGACAAATCCTATCAATAAATTCCTATTATATGACCGATACAGGTTAAATCCATCAGGATTTCCTCCATACCGGTCAATGAAATATATGCTAAAACCTATTGAAACTACTTGGAATAGGAATACGGGAAGTCCGCAGGCTGCGTGCCTCGCTGAGTATTGGAAACACTATCCATCGACAGCGTCAATTCTCCCCCTTTCAACAGTTCGTCATGAGTCAGATAATTACGGGAAAGTTCTTCTCCATTGAGCATTGCCTTTTGTATATAAGGACGGTCTGCCGCATTATCTGCTGCCGAAACTATAAAAGTTTTTCCTTCGGGAAGATGTAAAGTCACTTTCTTAAATAATGGAGAGCCAATAGCATACTCAGGCATTCCCGGACAAACAGGATAGAATCCCATCGCAGAAAACACATACCATGCCGATGTCTGACCGTTATCCTCATCCCCACAATATCCCTTGCTGCCGGGATTATAAAGCTTGTCCATCACATTGCGAATATGGTATTGTGTTTTCCAGGGCTGACCGACATAATCATATAAATAAATAGCATGCTGCACCGGCTGATTGCCATGCGCATATTGCCCCATATCCAAAGCGACCATTTCGGCAATCTCATGGATTACGAATCCGTAAGTTCCATAATTGTATGTGTTCGGAGCCACAAACATGGAATCAAGACGAGCTACCATCGGTTCATGACCACCCATCAAGTCAGACAACCCCTCCGGATCATGGAATACGCTCCAAGTCCAGTGCCAGGAACTGCCTTCGGTGAAAGGTCCTCCCCACTCGGTGGCATCAAACTTATCACGCCAGTTGCCTTTGGCATCTTTTGTCCACATAAAGCCATGTTCCGGATAATAGAGATTACGATAGTTCTGCGCTCTCCGATAATACTGACCGGCTATATCCTGTTTACCCAATGTTTCGGCAAAACGGGCTATACACCAGTCGGCATAAGCATACTCAAGCGTTTTAGCCGTAGCTTCGGGAACTTCGGGATAAGGAACATATCCGATCTTATTATAATATTCAAAACCATCACGCCCAACTGAAGCTATTTCCGGATGACGGGATTGTGTCTGATGAATCATGGCTTCCAATGCTTTCTCTGCATCGACAGTACGTATACCCTTCATCCATGCATCCACTAAAAGAGAAATGGAATTATTGCCAATCATACAGCCACGATGCCCCGGACTGGCCCATTCGGGCATAAAACCACTCTCATTATAGGCATTGATAATAGATTGTGTCACACGTTCCGAAACCTCCGGATAGAGCAGCGTGAACATCGGATGAACTGCACGGAACGTATCCCAAAAGCCATTGTCGGTATACATATAGCCATCGTGTACATTGCCGTCATAAGGACTATAATAAACAGGATTTCCCTGCGAATCAAATTCATAAAACTCACGTGGAAAGAGCAATGTACGATACAAACAAGAATAGAAAGTACGGAGTTGCTCATCCGTACCGCCTTCGGCTTCTACACGTCCCAGATAATTATTCCATTGTTCGCGGGCTTTTCCACCGATCTGCTTAACGTCAGCATCTGCCACTTCACGATTGAAGTTGATAGCAGCTTGTTCGGGACTGATGAAAGAAGAAGCTGTGCGGATGGTCAGTTTTTCTCCTGCCGGAACGTCGAACTTCAGATAAGCACAACTGTAATCAGCTGCCACATGAGTCTGCTCATGCAGCAGTGTATCACCATTGTAAACCCCATATCCAGTCACCAGGTGACTGAATTCAACCATAAAATAGTTAGCGAAATTATCCGGCACTCCTCCATTATTGTAACGTGATACCCCTTTTACTAGTTTGTTTCCCGGCTCAATCACCATAGAACCGCCGCCATTATAAGCATCCACCACTACATACTGGTCTTCTTTCTCAGGGAAAGTAACCTCAAAAACAGCTCCACGGGAAGTAGCTGAAAGGGAGGTCTGTACTCCATTGTCAAATATAACACTATAGTTATAAGGAGTAGATTTCTCCTGTTGATGGGAGAAAGGCACCAGGCGTTCCTTATGACTGACCTTCAGCTCTCCGGCAAGCGGCATAATAGAAAATGTACCGTAATCGTTTATCCAGGGACTGGGCTGGTGTGTCTGCCGGAAACCACGCATCAGGCTGTCAGTATATGTGTACATCCATCCACTACCGTTCTCTCCCGTCTGCGGACTCCAGAAGTTCATTCCCCAAGGTACTGCCACAGCAGGATACGTATTGCCATGGGAAAATGCAAAAGTAGACTCAGTACCCATCAGAGGATTCACGTAGTCTACAAACTCTACCGTCTTCTTCGTCTGTTGGCACGAGGCAAACAGAAAAGGAAGACAGATTGATAAGAAAAGCAATCTTGAAACCATACTTATTATTGTTTGCTTAAGTCAGACAAACCTCCGCATCGCTTTTCTTCCTACCTATAAAAAGAGAAACGGTGCGGAGAATCTGTATAACTTAGGTTAATTAAAATACTTCACTCAAATATTTCTTTGTCTGTTCAGGACGCTCACTCATACGCAAGCGCCATACCAGCTCCTGTAAATTGACTACTTCAAAGTTTTCATTCAGGTGTCCCGCACAAAGTTTGGCTGCTCCGGCTCCACGAATATTTCCGGATTGATTTTCTATCAGCGGATCTTCCGTTTGTCCGTGATCTGAGAAATTACTCCACGCGTGTACACAGACTACAGAGAAACTTTCTTCCTGCGCTTCCTGTTTCAGTCTTCCGGCAATATAAGCAGGAGTCCCTTCACGTTCTGTATTACGATTCCCAAAATTCCAAAGAGAATATTTCACTGTAATAACAGGTATGTCATATCCTGCCTTATTCGTTACCCAGATTACTTCGCCACCGCCGCCTGCATAAGGACTATATTGAAGAGCAACAATACCTTCCAACTGATCATTGGCATCTACATACGCCTGAAATGCTTCCTTAGCTGCTTCCGACTTTACATCCATTGCCATCACACCCAACAACTTCACACGGTGCTGACGCATATGGGCTGCCAGCCGGTCTGCCACGACTTTGAGGTTCTTTGCCCGGTCACCGTTCTCGCTATAATTGTCTACATAGTAATAGCCACCTCCCAGCATTTCCAAAATAGAGCAGTTGGGCTTTTGCTGACTCAACAGGTTGTCGAATTGCGCAGGAGCCATCATTGGCAATACGGAAGCGGGCATACCATATGTCATCCGCACTTCCTCAGCTTCTGCGACATTATAGTAATCTTTAAAATCATTCATCATCCATTGGATATTGTCGCCATCGGACAGGAAGAAAGAAACGAAATTCTTCTTCCGGGTGTAATCAAAGAATTGCGGATTCTTGACACGGGCCAATGTAGGCTGCTGACGTTGAGAATAGAGCAAAGAAGTCAGCGAGTGATTGTAACTCCAATCACAAGGAATCATCGGATGGCCGCTCTTGGACACCAGATCAACAAAAGCATCCTCACTTACCCCTTGCTCCCATCCGTATACAGGTGCATTGGGTTCCAGCCAAGCCAGGATTTCTTTCAGCAGAGCCGTATTTTGTCCACCTGCCGAACTGCCCTGACGTTTATTCAGATTCAGAACAAAAAGATCATTCTTAATAGCAAACTCCCGAAGTTCACCCGTCTGTACAGGCATTACCACCAAGGCTTTGTTGCTACACTTGTCTTTAAATTCCGCCCATGCCTGAGCTGTGGTTTTGTTTCTGGCATCATACTTCATCGTATATCCTGCCTCCTCGTAATATTCTTTATCACGAACGTCCACTATAATAGAGTTATACACATGAGATGCCACAGAAGCTACCACTCCACTTTCCGGATTACGCTCGATATCCGTCAACACATATCCGTCAAACATACCTTTCAACTGAATAGTTACTCCTTCAGACGGTCCATAATCATTACGTGCCAGTTCCAGACCACTCTGCATTCCCTGTTCATGAATACCCATATCTTCGAGCGCTTGTTTAGATAATTTATAAGAGTCATTGCCTCCGTGGTCGTGCAGCCAAACGGCTATTTCGCTTTTACCTTGTTCTACGGCACGGTTAGCCAATCCTGCCAATGACTGACACATCAGGTGATATTGTAATCCGCGTACTTTTTCGGTTTGTCCCAGGTCATTACGACTGCCGACCGTAACAACTTCCACGCAGTTCCAGTATTTTTTCGGTTTCACTGTCATCTCCGGCATGTAGTATTGCCCCACATTACTGATAGGATCGTAAGCATCTACATAAAGAGAAGTCTTGTTTTCTTCGTCCAAACCTTGATTTATTTCCGGTGATTCGTACACTTCGCAACTGGCTACCGTCAGACTGAGCAATAGTGCAGCACCACATATAGTCGTTTTCATAATTAATTCTTTCATTTGTTAGTTAACCATTAATCAATAACCTTCATTCTGTGATAATCCGTCCACCTTATTCCGTTCATCCTGCGGAATAGGACGTACCAGATGATTCGCATTCAAATTATCATATTTCACCACAAACGGATTGTATGCCGGTACACGTGCCAGCAATGTCTGCGTACGCTTCAGGTCGAACCAGCGGTCATGTTCTCCCATCAACTCGCGGGCCCGTTCGTCCATAATCACATTGATATCCAAATCCGTCAATTTCATGGCTTCGTAAGCAGTGGCATCTTTGGCTGCACGTTTACGTATGCTGTTGATCCGTTCCAAAGCCAGTTTCTTATTACCGGCTCCCAGATAAGCCTCAGCACACAACAAGTAAGTATCACCCAAACGGAAGATTACATCTTCACGCGAACCGCCTTCGCCCCATTGTATCTTCGTGTCACGGAACTTCTGAATCATCGGCATACGGTCTGAAGCTGTTTCCAGAACAGGCAGTGCCGTAGACTGCGGATACCATACATATTCATCATCCTGCTTGAACGGATAGTACTTCTTCGCATTATTACTCATCCCCGACTTATCATTCCAACGGGGAAAATAGATTCCCAGTTTACCGTAGTCGGCATTATCCGGGTTATTAATGTAGTATTCGCGTGCAAAAGTAACATCATACCGGGTATCTATCTCCGGATTTGTATAAAGTTCATGAGCTTTCGGATTTACCCAATATTTACGGGACGCATTAGAATAATCACTCTGACTCTTCGTAAACATATCAGGCTCCAATGCTACAATATTAAATCCGAATTGTGCCTGTTGCGGATTTCCGCCTCCCCGATAGTTCTTGTCCAGTCCGTACTGTATCGCCCAGATTACTTCGGAATTAGCCTGATTGTTTTCGTCAAACAAAGCCGCAAAGTTCTCTTGCAAAGCATATCCCGAGGAAGGATTCTCTATCAGCAGGTCGAATGTCGTAGCTGCGTCAGAGAAGTCATTCGCTTCGGCAAAAGATTTGTAAGCACGTGTCAGATACATCTTACCCAAAAAATGAATCACCGCCGCATTGGTCACCTTTCCTGCTGAATTGGTAGTCATATCCAGCTGGTCTTTGATAGCATTCAGTTCAGTAATGATAAAAGTATAAATCGCTTGTTCGCTTGTACGTTCCGCCTGCTGAATGACCTCTGTATTTTCTTCGACAAGCAATGGAACGGGACCGAAAGTTTCGACCAGATAATAATAGGCCATTGCCCGGAAGAAACGGGCTTGCGCAGTCAGTGAAGTATAATCATTTCCCGCAACAGCCGGGGTACAGCGGTTTAACAGGATATTGCTTTCCTGCACAATCTTATAAAGCACTTTCCAGTAATCGCCCACGATAGGAGCGGTAGAGTTGAACGTCTTATCGTATCCGTTGAACATACGTTCGGCAGGTTCTTCGGAGATAGCCATATAGATATCTGTTCCGTAATATTGCAACTCGCCTGTATTAAAGACATTGCGGTAACGGGCATTTATATCAGTCAGCAATTTCTGCTGTCCTTCTTTCGTATTGTAAAAATCATCCGTTACTGCCGAAGGATTGTAACTGTCCAGAAAATCGGAGCATCCGCTCAACAAGCATACTGCCAGCAGTGCCACATATTTGATTTGTTCTTTTAGTCGTTTCATAAGGGTTCAAGTATTTAGAAGGTTAAATTCACTCCAAAAGTAAACGTCATCGGATAGAGCGACAGAGATTTATACACATCTTCGCCAATGGTTTCCGGGTCCGGACCGAGATAGTCTGTAAATGTAAACGGATTCTGCACATTGATATAAGCACGTGCATTTTTCATCTTCATCTTCTTCATCCAGGTTTCGGGAAGGGTATACCCCAACGTTATGCTCTGTATTTTCAGGAACGAACCGGAAATCTTACCCAATACCTGCGTATGATAAGATTGCGCACCTATCTGCTGATATTCGTTGCTGTGGTTTTCCGGAGTCCAGTATTTCACGTTCAGTTTGTTCCAGTGTTCATTATCCCATGCGGTAAACATATAAGTAAAATCATCATTATAGATACCACCGATACGCGCATACATATAGAAAGAAAGATCCCAGTTTTTGTAGGCAAAGGTATTGGTCATACCAGCTGTCCAGTCGGGAGACGGGGTTCCGAGTACTTTATAATCACGCTCGTCAATCACATAATTATCATCGAGATCGGCTACGCGGATATGTCCCGGCACCTGACCGTATTTAGCAGCCAGTTCCTTATCTTCCGTCTGCCAGATACCTACTTTCTCCAAGTCATAGATCACTTTCATCGGCTGACCGATGAACCAGCGGTTCGCCAGGTCATCTTTCTTGTCACCATAAAGGTCTACAATCTTATTACGGTTCAGTGAGAATGTCAGGTTTGTCTTCCAGGTAAAGTCTTTTGTAGCAACGTTCACTGTATTCAATCCGATTTCCACACCTTTATTGGAAGACGTTCCTATGTTTTCGAGGATAGAGCCATAGCCGTTCAGGTTACCTACCGAACGGGCAAAGATCAAGTCTTTAGTAGTACGGCTATAAATGTCAATAGTACCATTGATACGGTTATTCAGGAATCCGAAATCAAGACCGTAGTTCCATTCCGACGTCATCTCCCAACGAAGGTCCTTGTTACCTTTACGGTCACCAAGCCCAAAAGCATTTTCTCCCTTGCCGCCATAGATGTAATGTGTCAGGTCCAGTTTCGTCCAAGTGATATCATGATCGATACTGTTATTACCCGATTTACCCCAGCTGACACGGAACTTCAGGCTATTCAGCCAATCCACATTTTTAAGGAAGTTCTCGTTCTTCATCTGCCAGCCGACAGCAGCCGATGGCATAAATCCCCATTGGTTTCCGGTAGCCAGGCGGGATGTTCCATCATAACGACCTGTTAAGGTGAACAAGTAACGGTCCATCAATGTATAATTGACGCGTCCCATAAAAGAAAGCATGGACGATTCCCAATAATAGCTCTTCACATCACGGATTTCTTCGGCAGTTTCAATCGCATGCCAGTCGGAATTGTAAGGCAGACCGTCACCACGCATTTCCGAACCTTTGTGAGTTTCTTTCTGTACACTGTACAGACCGATAGCATTCAGACGATGAATATCTTTCCATGTCTTATCATAAGTGATAATGTTATCCCATACCCAGTTCATATTCCGTCCTTCACTCCGGTAGGCTTCCGGTGCATTTAAACCTCCCTTGGCCTGTGTCATGGTTCCAACCCATTCTCCGCTTATATCCGAATCATACTGTACCGCAATTTGCGATTTCAGTCTCAGTCCCTTAATCGGCTGATATTCCAGATAACCGGAGAAGTTGGTATAGTTCGCTTCTTTTTCTCTTTTATTATTTTCAATCTGAACAAACGGATTGATTTTGCTGGAAGTAGGCTGACAATTGAAAAGATAACTTCCGTCTTTATCATACGGGCTAACCGTCGGTGGTAAAAAGTAAGCATTGATCAATGCGTCATTGGCTCCTTCATTCGTATTATTCAAAGATATATAACTGTTGATACCTGTCTTAAATTTTTCCGAAAAACGGTATTCCAGTCCGATATTGGCTGTGATACGCTCAAAACTTTCATCACCTACCATACCGTCATCCTTCAAATATCCCAATCCGAAAGAGAAAGACAATTTGTCCGTTCCTCCCGTAGCAGAAAGAGAGTGGCTGGTAGTCAATGCGTTCTGAGAAAGTTCCCGCAACCAATCGTAATATTCACCATGCTTGATGCGGCGTTTCTCGTCATCAGTCAGAAAGTCCGGACGGCTCAAAGAAGCATCTCCGTATTTCTTCTTCCACAAAGCAATGCGGTAATCTACATATTCCATACCATTACCCATATTACCAATCATTTCCGGAATACGTGTGGGAGTTTTGAATCCTACATAGCCTGCATAGTCAATGTTGAATCCCTGACGTTTATTAGCTCCTTTGGTAGTGATAATCACTACACCGTTTGCGCCACGTGAACCGTAGATTGCACTGGAAGAAGCATCTTTCAGAATATCGACAGACTCAATATCAGCAGCATTCAGATGACGCATTCCTGTTTGTGAAGGTACACCGTCAATCACATACAAAGGTTCATTGGAGAAATTGAAGGAGTTAATACCACGAATTTCTATTTTCGTATCTGATCCGGGACGGTTGGAGGTCTTGTTTACAAGTACTCCGCCGACACGTCCGTTCAATGTCTCCGTCACATCAGTAGTAACCAGCTTGCTCAGTTCTTTGCTGCTTACCGATTGAATCGATCCTGTAAGGTCTTTCTTTTCTACAGTACCATATCCGATCACAACTACTTCATTCAGCTGTTTGGAGTCATCCTGCAACTGAATTGTCAGTTTTGTCTGATTCTGGTTAACAGGAATTTCCTGCGTTACATATCCTATAAAAGAAACTGAAATGCTTTTTCCCTTCGGCACCTGAATACTGAAGTTACCATCCAGATCTGTCACCGTACCGGTAGACATTCCCACTATCTGAATACTGGCTCCGGGCAACGGCTCTTTCAGAGCATCTACCACAACACCTTTCACCGTAAGCACTTGCTGTGCCTGTACGCTTACCCATCCGCACGCCAGAAACAGCAGACACAGGAAAGCTCTTATTTTTATTGTATTATTTTTCATATTCTTCGTCTGTTTATTAAGGTTAGTTTCCAGCTTTAAACCACTTGTAGTTTCCTACGATCTTTGCCGCATGCTTTCCTGTCTTGTCAGGAATGTTAGTAACGTCCTCCGCCACTGACGTAAAGTCCCATGCACACACTAGTCCGCTTTCTGTCCCGGTCACGTCCGAATTCATCAATGTCTTTACTTCATCAGCAGACTTCGCTGTACTCCACATACGGAATTTCTTGATAAAGCCCGTCATACAACGAGAATTATCCGTCGGTTCCTGGAATGCCCACATATTCTGGTTGCGGGTATTCGGCATATAATTCTGCAAGACACCGGCATCATTCTTCACATCATTCGTCTTGCTGAAGAATAACTCACCATTCACATACATTTTAAGCTGTCCTTCCGAAAGGGTATTATCCCAAACAGTTACAATATGATTCCATTTACCAAAATTGTCAGGATAAGCACGGCCTTCTTCCAGCACACGACCTTCCTGCGGTCCCATAGCAATAGTAGTACGAAGATTAGAGCCTAAAAAGTTAATCATCCATCCCTCATTAGGTTGTCTGCCATCAAAAGTAGAAAGGAAACTTCCGATTCCCGATTCAAAGAAACCAGCATCATACTTCACCCAGCTCTCTACCGTAAAGGTATTGCCGCCACCATAGGCAGGATCGGCACCAAATTCAATACGTCCCTTACCATCGATACCGAATATTTTCAGCTCGGCTGGTGTGCCCGGTTGCAATGTCTGTTGATAGGAATCCTGAAATTCGGCAATCGCCTTTTCGGCAGCAATACAGTAATTATCAATCTCATACTGTAATACAAATTGTCCTGCCATACCTTTAGAAATACCCTTTTGCAGTTCTTCAACGGCACTTTGCAGACTTTGGGCGTTTGCCAGGGGAAAAGTACCGTCGCTTGTACCGATCTTTGCAGTATCAAGCATGTTCGTCATGTCAGTCAGATGGGTGTACATACATTCAAGAGCTACCGGTCGTACCGAATCGCCATTGTCACTCTTGCACGAGCTCATACACCAAACCAACAAATAAAGGAAACAAAGTTTCATAATGAATCTTGTTCTCATACGTATTAGGTTTTAAATAAAACAATAAGTAAATAACATCGCTGCAAATCTAATGTAGCGAGGTTAAGCAACTTATTAGTGGTGGGTTAATAACGGATTAATAAGCGGATAAATATCATTAACCAATGATTTTTCATCGATGAAATGGAGGATTTTTACTCATCAGGTCAGCATAAGAAGTCGAATAATCTTCATTCATCATCTGCTTATACTCACGAACAAAAAGAGAATATTGCATGATAGCCTCTTGCGTAGAGCCTATATGATGAAGCGCATGCATACAATACGCCAATGCCAACTCACTCACCGGGTCTACCCGGAAAAGCACGTTACAGAAACGGATGACAGCGTCATACTTATGTTGCTGATACAAACGTTCGATTTCCAACGGTAAGAAAGAAGCCAGGAATTCTTCTACTTTCTGCTTAAAGTGATCCATCATTCCGGCATCCATACCCTCCAGAAACTTCCCACGCATTAATAAGATACCCAGTTCATTCTCTACTTCTTCAGCATTCTTCAACATGCGGAAACGGAAATAATCACAATAACAGTCAGTAAATACCAACCGGAAATAGCCTTTATCATATACCAGTTCCACTCCGTCCAGCTCGGTCAGGTTCTTTCGTATCTGGTTAATCGTTACCCCTTTCAGGTTTTTAACCTTATCATCGGGTTTATCCGGCCAGAAGACTTCATTCAGAGAAGCGGACAAAACACCATTATGAGTACTATGAAGCAAAATATAGACAAATACCAGCCGTAATCTGGAACTGAACAAATGAGTTATATCACGGCCATTACGATCGGTCACCGTAAAAGAACCGAATAGATAGATCGCATTAGGACGTACGATCAATTCTTCAATCTTTTCTCTCGAAGGAGCAGTTTTCACTGACACATTCTTCCCCGGTTCTGTCGGAGCAGATACCGGCTCTGGTGCCAGCGATTGTTTCAAAATCTTCTCCGATAATTGCCTCCGTCGTTTTCTGACAAATAAGAATCCGATACCAAGCAACGATATCCCTCCTACTGCTGCAATAAGCCATCCCCAGGAGAGCGCGAGGGAAGACCTTGCACCATAAGAACGAATCTCATCCAGCGAAACCGGAGGAGCAGCCAATACGTAAGTCCGAATGACCGTATGGCCCTCCTTGTCAAACTCCGTTGTAGTGCAATAATACTCATGTGTCAGTGAATTATAGTAAAGATTCGCATTCGTCATGATCTCTTCGGAACGCATCGGAATTGAGTCTCCCAAGATTTTTACCGTTCCATCGGCAACCGTCAAACGGTATAGTTGCAGATACGTATCCGAGAGGTATTCCGGATAACACAAGGCATAAACATATTTCTCATCAGGAGTCAGTATCATATCCCGGGCTACTACGAGACGGTGCTCCGAAGTATTCTGCCACAAGAGCCTTACCGTTTTCTGTTTTTTATCAAGCAGATAGAAATCCTGAAGATAATTCCTGCCTACACTTTGCTCGCCCGATTCATTGCCCATTCCTCCGAAAATATACACATGTTCCCGGTTCTTATTGACCGCCATACCGGAGAAATAACGGGGAATAATTCTGTCACCCGAATAAGATAGCGTATCCCACCGGTCTGTCGCAATGTCATATTCAAGGAAAGTATTATTATAGCGCTTATTTCCAAAACCACCAAATATCAGATATTTACCGGTCGTTTCATCCCAGAAGCCATCATGATGGTGCAGTTGTACGGGCAAGGCAGCCGTACCCGTCTGTTCCCATTCCCGCTTATTCAAGTCAAGAGCCGCTACGGTAACATCTCCCAAAGGAAGGTTGTTTAATTCATAGACATAGAGTTTGCCATCGGTAGTATTCATAAAGTGAGTAGCCAGTTGCAGTTTTACCGGCAGCTTGTTGGCATAAGAGCTAGTCTGCGGCTGACGTTTCAACAAATTATAAGTAAGAAGTGAATCCTGACTGAAAACGATCAATCTCTGGCTGTCCGGTTCAAAAGTGATGCCGGAGGGTGTTTGTGAATGATATTCAAAAAGCTTCTCCCAATGATAAGAACCGTTAATAAGCCAGACCGGATTAACAACCGTTCCCTGTACCTTTCCTGTAGAGGTATGCACCTCTTCCCCTTCATTTTCATTCAAAGGAAAAGTGCATGAGTAACTTTTATCTCCTTCCAGCTTCAAGTTACGAATGGCAAAAGTAGGCATATCCAAAATATAATCATGACGGCCAAAGAAAAGTTGCGGACAAAAAGGTGCTTTCAATCCCAGAGTCTTGATTTCTTTCTCGTTGTCTCCAATATGAATGGTCAGCAGGTCGTGCTGCAAATCGAATGTAAACGAAACCGGAATCCACTGGTATGCCAACGCATCATTCCGTAAGTTCAGAGAGTAATGATTTTCTTTACCATCCGTATTAAACTTGAACGTACTGTTATCACCGTCCAGATAAGTATATGTAAAGCTGTATTTCGTCTTTCCCTGATCTTCTTTCAACAGGAAAACATATCCGAAAGTATCAAAATCGCGAATAGAAAGTTCAAAGCTTAACTGAAAGTTTTTCGTAA
>OGDN01001333.1_pt1 | contig 41577 bp, 39 predicted proteins | sample 1570271 | NCBI WGS metagenome assembly OGDN01 (sample SAMEA4384481, study PRJEB24528) | human gut metagenome | reverse complement strand
AAGGAGAAACTATGCCAATTCGCTCCGGCACCTCAGTTCCGGACTGCATCACCGCGAACGAAAATTTATTGGTGTTGTTGAGATTTATTGGCTCCAGAAGCGTATTGGTGGCCAATGCCCTACGGAAGGTGATGAAGGCAGGAACGAAAGAACGGGACGTAGTACAACTGCCAGCACATAAAAGGGTATTGGAAAGCCGGAGCGAAATCGCGAAGTGATGTAGTACAGTAAAAGCCTTATAAATCTTAGGTGATGCCGTGAAATGACTGTCTGGTGATGCAGCAGCGGTTTCGCATAGGCTTTGAAATACTGGCGGTACCGTAAATGCGAATTGGCAGCGCCGAGCGCCCCCGAAACGCAGTACTTTTAAAGCGTCCGATAAAGTTTAAGTAAGCGCCTCGAGCAAGTAGGACGGCGGATATCTTAAGGGCGCGTTAGGCGGCAGCGACAATCCCTCGGCCGTAGCGTGGAAAAGAGTAGGCGGCAGCGATAACCTTCAGAGCGTCCGGGAGAGACGGAGTAGAGAGATGGAAGCCAGCGAGAAAAAAGTCAGTACCAGAGTTCGAGGCGCCGCATGGCGCCGAAAGGACGCGCCGAAGGCGCGGGGTGTGTCTTTCCCTGGAAGACACTGAGGGATGGAAGAAAAGGAAGAAAGAGTAGAGCGAGAGCGGAAAGATGAAAGTATGAGAAAGGATGCCTGCAGGAAAAGATGAGAAGCAAGAGTGGAAGAACCAGGAGAGAGGAGTGACGAAGATGGTAAGCATGCCTAATATGATTTTAGAGCATACGTTTGATGCGTATGCGAAACGTATGAATAAGCCAAAAGTGTTCTTCAGCGGTAATGATGCCAAGACAGTAGAACACACAGAAATGAACTGGGGAGCTGAAAACGATAAACTGAAGAACCGGGTGCGGCGTGTTAATCTGGAAGAAGCGTAAGCTTCTTTTTTTGTTGTTTTTCTCGCAAAAAAACTTAAAAAATATGCGAAATCTGGTATACTGTACATATGAGAAATCAAGCACTGCGAAGCGCAGGAAAATATATAGAAAAGGAAAAATAACAATATGGGATTAAATGCTATTTGGGACGAAGCTCCCGTTGATGTAACCGCTGAGGCGAATTTTATTTGGAGTATTGCCAATAAACTCCGCGGCTCTTATATGCCTGATAAATATGGCGATGTTATCATTCCAATGGTAATTATCAGGAGATTTGAATGTACACTGGAAAAGACAAAACAGGCTGTTGTTGATATGTTTGAGAAGATGCCGACATATCCATACAAAGCCATGTGTAAGATTTCCGGGTTTCAGTTTTACAATACCAGCCAATTTGATTTAAGAGAGCTGTGTAATGATGCGGATAACATCGCAAAGAACTTCAATGCATATGTCGCAGGGTTTTCTGATAATGTTAAAGATATCTTGAATGAGCTGGAGATTGAGAAGCATATTGAAAAGATGGATAAGGATGGCTGCCTGTTCTCTGTTGTGAAGGCATTTTCCGAGTTGGATTTGGACCCGGAGACTTACGACAGCATCAAAATGGGTTATATCTTTGAGAACTTGATTGGCAGATTTTATCAGAATGTAGACGCCGGACAGTTCTACACTGGCAGGGATATCATTAAATTACTATGTTCTGTCTTACTGTCAGAAGGCTGTGATGACATCTTTGATGACAAGAAAATCATTACTGTATGTGACCAGGCCTGCGGTACTGGCGGTATGCTCTCTACTGCATTTACATATCTGAAGCACTATAACCCTTCAGCAGATGTAAGATTGTTTGGCCAGGAGTTTATGGGGCCATCTTATGCAGTCGGTAAGGCTGAAATGCTCATCAAAGGGCAGAACGCGGAAAACTTTAAACACACAGATACATTGAAGAATGATTGCTTCCCGGATACAAAGATGCGGTTTCTGATTGAAAATCCGCCGTTCGGTACTCCGTGGAGCGGAGATAACGCGAAACAAGGTCAGGAAGATGCGGTTAAAGCGGAATTTGCAAAAGATGACAGCAGATGGGGAGCAGGCCTCCCGGCTGGAAGCGATTCTCAGTTATTGTTTTTACAGTCAGCAGTTGCAAAGATGGATGACCATGTTGGACGTGCAGCAATCATCTCTAACGGTTCTCCTTTGTTTACCGGCGGGACTGCGTCAGGCGAGTCACAGATTAGGCGCTGGCTGCTGAAGAATGACTTAGTTGAAGCGATTATCCAGATGCCGAATGATTTGTTTTACAATACTGGCATAAGCAGTTTTTGCTGGATTCTGTCTAAAAATAAACGCCCGGAACGTATCGGCAAAATTCAGCTGATTGATGCTTCAGATATTTGTCATAAATTAAGAAAACCGCTTGGAAGCAAGAAGAACGAGTTTACACCGGAAGACCGCGAGATTATCACGAAACTGTATTGCGATTTTGAGGAAAACGAGTTCTCTAAGATTTACAACAATACAGAATTCGTTTACCGTGAGTATACCGTAATGCAGCCGCTGCAGAGACGATACGAGATTACAGATGAAAGTATTGAGCGCTTGATGCAGAGCGGCGTGCTGTCAAAGCTCTACGATGAAACAAAAGTCCTTGAGCTGGAGGAAAAAGGCGAAAATATGACAGCAAAAGAGAGGACAAAACTGGAAGACTTCAAAAAGTCCAAACAACAGTATGACAGCATCATTGATGTATTAAATGCGGCGAAATCAGAAGATAGGTATATGTCACCGGAAGCCTTTTTGCCAGTAATCGACAAAGTTCTGTCGGATGTCGATTCAAAACTTGTTGACAAGATTGCCGATGCCTTATCTGTGATGGACAAAAATGCAGAAATACAGAGAGAAAAGAAAGGCAAAAATAAAGGCGAAATCATTTATGACAAGGACACCAAAGATACCGAAATTGTAAAATACGACGAGGACATTGAAGATTATATGGCGCGTGAGGTTCTGCCTCACATCCCGGATGCCAAGTGGTTCTTTGAAGAAAACCTGGCAGCGAAGAAGCCAGTAATAAAGACTGGCGCGGAAATACCGTTCACCAGGTGCTTTTACAAATACCAGAAGCAGGCAAAATCAGAAGATGTTGCGGCAAAGATGGCGACGCTGGTGAAAGAAGCTGGAGAGATTGAGAAGAGACTTTTCGGGTAAAGAAAAAGAGATAAGGGGCTACCCGCCCCTTAAAATCCGGGGCAAGGGATTTCATCCCTTGCCCCGGAGCAAAAACTGTGTTTTTGCAGGGAATTGATATGGTTTTAAAACTTGTTTAAGTAATATGTATAGAAGAAGTTAAAAAAACGAAGACGAAAACAACGTAACAAGGAGACGTTTAACATATATGGAAGAAAAAAACAGCGAAAAAAAAGAAAGAAACATGCGCGATTCTGGGATTCCGTGGATTGGGGAAGTACCGGAGGGGTGGGAGTTCTCAAAAATTAAGTATCATTGCACGATGAAGAGCGGAGATAATATAACAGCATTATATATAAGTGATAATGGCGAATATCCTGTTTATGGCGGAAATGGACTGCGAGGATTTTATAAAATCTATAATAAAAATGGCAATCATATTTTGATTGGGCGACAAGGCGCTTTAGCAGGAAATGTTCATTTAGTCAATGGAAAATTCTGGGCAACTGACCATGCAGTTGTTGTAACTCTAAAAAATGATGTATTTATAAATTATTTTTTTAGAATGCTTGAATCTATGAACCTTAATCAATATGCTTTTGATACTGCTGCGCAACCTGGGCTGAGTGTATCTCGTATTATGAATTTAAATATAGTATTACCAAATCTGGAAGAACAACACCGCATTGCCGATTTCCTTGACTCCAAATGCTCCGAAATTGACACCCTTATTGAAAATCTCCGTGCCCGCGTGGAATCTGCAAAAGAATACAAAAAAGCAGTTATAACAGAAGCGGTAACGAAGGGGCTGGATAAGGATGCGAAGATGAAGGATTCCGGGGTTGAATGGATTGGCGAGATACCGGAGGGGTGGGAGATTGTACGATTTAAACATATAGCTTCAATTAAATCTAATCTGGTACAGCCAGACAAATATATGAAATACCCTCAAGTTGCTCCAGATAATATTGAGAAAGATACAGGAAGGTTATTATCACATCAAACCGTAGAGGAATCCGGAATTATCAGTGGAAATCATTTATTTTATCGCGGACAGATATTATATTCTAAGATACGTCCTAATCTTAATAAATTGACAGTTGCGCCTTTTGATGGATTATGTAGCGCGGATATGTACCCTATAGAATCAAAGCTTCCAACCCTTTTTATGGTGTATTTAATGTTATCTACTTATTTTGTATCACAAGTAAGCCTGATTATTCAAGATAGAGTGAAAATGCCAAAGATAAACCAAGAAGAACTTGGAGAAATAAAGGTTGTTGTTCCATCTCAACAAGATATGTTAACTATCGCCGATTATCTTGACTCCAAATGTTCCGAAATTGACGCTCTTTTACAGAACTACGAAGACCAAATCACAGCCCTTGAAAAATACAAAAAATCATTGATTTACGAGTATGTAACCGGTAAAAAAGAAGTGCCGACAGCGTGAAAGTGTTGACATTTTAAAGATTATGGCATATAATATAAGCATAGAAAAAGCGGTGCGTCTCCACCAATTTAAGCGAGAACTGAAAAAAGCGGTGCGTCTCCACCAGTTGAAAAACAAAACGGGAACCTAAAAAAGCGGTGCGTCTCCACCAGTTGAAAACAAAGCGAGAACCTAAAAAAGCAAAGAGATGACATTATGTCATCTCTTTTTACATATAAGAGGACAAAATGGATATATATAATATAAAAGATACATATATAGAATTTATAAGGGCTTACGATAATCGGGTTGCAGATAATAAAAATGAATCACGTCCATATATTGGCATCATACTACTAATCGGCGATGTTAAATATTACGCCCCTTTCACTTCGCCAAAGCCTAAACATAGAAGAATGCATAACGATAAAGATTTCCGTAAAATTGATGGAGGACGGCTTGGAGCAATCAATTTCAATAACATGATTCCGGTTCCTGATGAGGCAATTATTCCATTACGAATCAGTAATGAGCAAAATCAACGATATAGAAGACTTTTGCAAAACCAATACAATGCTATACTATCAGATTGGGAGTCAATACAGAATACTGCCGAAACATTACACTCATTGCTCTTTATGCCTGAAGCTGAACTGTCACGAAGAGACAGAAGTGTTAAATCCCGTTGTTGTAATCTTCCATTGCTAGAGTCTGTTTATAATAATTGGCAGCCTTAACGCATAAATTTAACCGCATGATGTAACTTTCATGCGGTTTTTCTGCATATTGATATCGCAGCCGGAAGATAGGCTCGCCAAAGGAGGGCGGCCTTGTACAGAAAAACGAGCGGAGCGAGTTTTTAGACAGGTCAAGGTCGCACGACGTCCGGTGGACGTCGGCTTTGCGACGACCGGAGCGGAGCGGAGACCGGCTTCGCCCTTGCGGGGTGTGGGGCAGAGCCCCGCATGCCCTCAATCTCCCTCATCTCTCACGCATAACCGCCCGCAGCATCTTCCCGGCAGAAGGAGACCTTGATGAATAACATATTGTCAGAAAAAGAATACCAAAAATACATACTAAAAAAACTTGCTGTCAGCGGCTACGAAATCCAGCCGGCAGACCACTACGACAGGTTTTTCGCCGTCAGCCGCCCGGAACTGATGCGGTTCCTGGAAACTACACAGCCGGATGAGATTGAAAGCCTTAAAAAAATATATAAAGAAAAGACAGAAGAAGTGATTGTGTCGGCTATCAATGCAGAAGAGACAAAGAAACGCGGCAGCAGGCTTGATGTGCTGAAACACGGCGTGGAGATTGCTAATGTGCCGCTGAGGCTGATGCATGCAAAGCCGGCTACAACATATAACAAAGAACTCAATAAACTGTATCACGAAAACATCTTCTCTGTGTCAGAAGAGGTGTGGGCGTCGGACGAAGAAAGAATTGACCTGGTCGTGTTCCTGAACGGCCTTGCGATTATGGCGTTTGAATTAAAATGCAACGCAGCCGGCCAGAACTACGAGAACGCGATTCTGCAGTATAGAACAGAGCGAAATCCGAAGACAAGGCTTTTCAGATTCAAAGCCGGCGTCCTGGTGTCTTTCGCGATGGACTTAGAAGAAGTGTATATGACAACCAAGCTTGATGGAGAGGCCACATTTTTCCTGCCGTTCAACATGGGAAAGGGAGAAGGTATTAATACCGGTGCCGGAAACCCTATCTTAAAAGACGAGTACAGCGTCCATTACATGTGGGATGACATCCTCCAAAAAGACTCCGTGCTGGAAATCATCAGTAAATTCATGTTTATTGAAGTAAAAGAGAAAAAAGAAGACGAAAAAAGAGCAGTAAAAGAAGGTAGAGCGCCGAGAAAGAAGGTTTCTGAAACGGTCATCTTCCCAAGATTCCACCAGTTGGACGTAATACGAAAGGTGCTTGACGATGTGATGACAAACAAGAGCAGCCAGAACTACCTGCTGCAGCATTCTGCCGGCTCCGGAAAGACAAATGAGATTGCCTGGCTGTCGTACCGCCTGGCATCACTGCATGATGCTGAAAATAAGATTATCTTTGACAGTATCATCATCTGTACTGACAGGGTAGTAGTAGACCGCCAGCTACAGCAGGCCGTGCTTTCATTAGAACATAAATCCGGGTTCATCCGAGTTATGGATGAAAAATGCACCTCAGCAGACCTTGGCCGGGCGCTGGAAGGCAATACAAAGATTGTTGTGACAACTATCCAGAAGTTCCAGTATATTGTGGGTAATGTGAAGGCACTGAAAGATAAACATTTTGCCGTTATTATTGACGAAGCACATTCATCAACTGCCGGTAAAAACATGAAGGCCGTGACCGATGTTTTGAGGGAAGGCGAAGAGGTAGATGCTGAAGATATCCTGGCAAAAGAAGTAAGCAAAAACGGCAAGCCGGAAAACGTGTCAGTGTTTGCGTTTACCGCCACGCCGAAACCAACAACGCTTAAACTGTTTGGAAGAACCAATACAAAGGGCAGAAATGAGGCATTCCACCTGTATTCCATGAAGCAGGCGATAGAAGAAGGCTTTATCCTGAATGTTCTGGAAAATTACACTACATATGACACATACTTCCAGTTGAACAAAGAGATTAAAGAAGACCCGGAATATCAGACCAATAAAGCGAAACGCCAAATTGCAAGGTTTATTGACCTGCATGAGACTAATATCATGCAGCGTGTGGAAATCATAATTGAACATTTCCGTACAACTGTAATGTCTGAGCTGGACGGACAGGCGAAAGCAATGGTGATAACGGCTTCACGAGAAGCAGCGGTAAAATACAGACAGGGCTTTGAAGACTATGTGAAGAGAAAAGGCTATACAGACATTCACGCCCTGGTTGCATTCTCCGGAAAGGTAAAACTGGAAGACAAAGAGTATACAGAACCGGGAATGAACGGCTTTGCAGAAAAGAAGCTTCCGGCTGAGTTTGACTCTGACGACTACAACGTGCTTATCGTTGCTGATAAATATCAGACGGGCTTTGACCAGAAGAAACTCTGTGCTATGTACATCTTAAAGAAACTGCATGATGTATCAACCATCCAGACACTGTCACGCCTTAATCGTATCTGTCCGCCATATGACAAACATACCTTCATTCTTGACTTTGTAAATAACTATGATGACATCATCAAGGACTTTTCCAAGTTCTATACTGTCACAGAGTTATCCAACTCAATAACTCCGTCTGCAATGTATGATATTGAGGCAAAACTGGACGGTTATTATGTGATTGACCCAGATGACGTGGACAAATTCAATGACTTACTGTATTCCGGCGATATATTTGCAAAAGCAAAGAAAAGTATGACATACCTGCTGCAGAAGACCAAAAAGGCAATTGAAAGCCATCCGACAGAAGAACGTAATGAAATCATCCTGACAGTCAAACACTTTGTAAGGTTCTACGAATTCTTGATTCAGGCTTCCTGCTTTGAGGACAAAGAACTTCATAAGAAATACAATTTCTTAAACTATCTGAAGTCATACTTAAAGATGGGAGGTTCCGGCGGTGGTTTCAACCTTGCTGGCAAGATAAAGGCTTCCGGATTCGTACAGAAAAAAAAAGAAGAACATAAAACAGACACTATAAAATCTGACCCGGTCGTAAAACTGCCAACAGCAGAGCAGATTGCCCTGACACCGCAGAAGACCGAAAAACTCTCTCAAATCATCGCTGAAATCAACAGCAAAACGGGTAAGTCGTACGACAATGACGTTGCAGTGAAGGCGATGCTGCAGATTAAAGACATCATGATGAAGTCAGAAGAACTAAAAGCAAGTGCCAAAAATAACACCGAAAAAGACTTTGAGTTTGCTTATTTTGACAACATTGACGATGCTTTGATTGAGGGGCTGAACCAGAACCAGGATTTCTTCTCCCTGCTGCTTGGAAATGATGAGATTAAGAAAGAAGTGCTTGGCATCTTTGCGGAAGAGATTTACAGGGAGCTGAGAACGGGGGAATAGAAAAGACTGACTGCGGAAGATGTTTGTGTAATGGCGGTGGGCTTGGATTGGATGCGAGAGAAGAAAGCAAAAAAAACAAGCGATAAAAACAAGCGATAAAAACAAGTGATAAAAACAAGCGATAAAAACAAGCGAAGAAAGTAAGCAATAAAAAAGAAAGGAAAAATAGTGCCATGAAAAAATTCAATGTATCACACAATACTTACAGAAATTTTAAAGAGATTGAAAAGCTGCCGGAAATCGGGAATAACTATGACGGCAGGAAGGTAATTGAGATTAACGAGATTGGGATGGACTGCGAACAGCCGTTTGACGACAATTTCAATTACAATTTGTATGAGGTTGTATGTGAGGATGAGGATGTGAATACCGTGGAGTGGTATGTGTGTGTAAGGAAGGACGTATAAGACATTGCTTTTGATAAGTAGTAGAGGGGCGTGAGTTCACATCTCGCGCCCTAAAAAATTGCAAAAATACACAAGAATTTTTTGCTTTTATTTTTTGATGATATTTTTCATATTAAGATTGAAATCAAAAAATCCAAACATTATTAGCAAAATACGAATATCTGATAATCAATATTCTCTAACGACATATCGAAAGGAATACAATGGAATATCATCAAATCCATCGTTAAGGCCAGTAGAGACTAAGTATACACGATTATCAAGCGAAAATGGACACATATCTTTAGTTGCAAATCTATATAAAGAAGAAGTCTTTAAGCAGCTTAAAGAGTCATTGCCGGTTGTTGCGCGAGACGTTCAATATATTTATGACCTTATAAAAACAAATGGAGAAGCACGAAGGAATGTTTTAGAGGCAGAGCTGAAAAATGATATGGAAAAATGAAATTTAGCACCAGCTATTTTAAGCTGGTGCTAAATTTTAAGCCCGTAACAGTCTGGCTTTGCTGGTTAACCATCAATATTTCCTCCATACCTTCAGCAAATCGCCAGCGGTAAATCCATCCAATTCCAAATCGTAGTCTTTCAGCATTTGTTTTACAAATTTTGTATCAAACTTATCATCCGGCCCCCATGAACGCTTGCATTCAATCTCAAGACAGTACTGTCCCATAGTATCAACAAAGCCTTTGTGGTGCCTCATCCAGTCTTTTATCAGTTTTTCTTTTGCTTTCTTTGCCGCATCCTTACTTCTATCCATCGTCTTGTAATTCCATGCGGCCATTGCCTTCTGTTTGGTTTTGTACCCGTATCCCTGAGCATTGTCCAGAACCTCCCAGGTATCCACATCTACCACCACAAACTTCCATTCATACGGCTTTGACAGTAACCACCCTAACATTTCTTTTTCCTGTACTTCCCATGCTCTGGTCTATTTGTTCCTCTCACTTTGGACTTAATTCTTCTTCAGCCTCACGGATTGCTTCTTCAATATCCGTTTTCATTGCTTTTCCTGGCATTTCTTTTCCTCCTTTTTTTGTTGTTTTTTTGTTCTCTTTTTTCTTATATTTAATATGCCGGATTTTTTTGAATGTTTTTGTCAAAAACATATTTTTTTGAAAATATTTCGCATATTAGATATACAGGCATAAAGCTGAGTTTTTAGCAGGAGGATAGACCAATGTATAATACGGTTGACGTAAATGACAGTTGAAAATGGAACTAAAAAATAGAGCCATATTCACAGGCATATTGATGTTGTTTGCGGGAATGCAGGTACTTTCGGATATCCGACCTGTTAATGCAGCTGAGACGCAATCTGCGGGCGTTTATGTGTTTAAGGATGCAAAAAAGGACGGTACCGTTACATTTACTAAAAAATGGAAAGACAACAAAGATAACGATGAAAGACAGGTTCCTGATATAGAAATCAGCACTGCAAAACCGGAAGGAATGATTGTGAAATATAAAGTAACATTTCATGGTAACGGACTGGTTTTTGATGACGGAACGACAGAAAATGAAATGACGTATACAGAAAATGGGCAGATTCTTGATGGACAGTATAAAATGCCAAGTGGAACAAACGTATGCTGGTATACAGATACTTCATACAGAAACAGAGTAGTAGTATCTAATGATGGAACACTGAATACTGAAATAACAAAAAATATTGATTTGTATGCAAAAGAAGCGACATTTGTTCTACAAAATGGAGATGATTTTAATTCATTGATTCCAGATGAAGCAACGGTTGTTTATTTTACAGATGAAATAATGCCAGAAACAGCAAGCCTGATTGATGTTGATAATGATAGCGATTGCGGCGTTGTGGCATGGATGGATGGAACTGTTATGAAAGTTTCATCGCAAATCAGTGATGTCAGTGTGATTGCAAATCAAAATTGCAAAAATATGTTCAACAAAAAAATAAATCTTTCAGAAGTATATTTTGATAATATAGACACATCAAATACGACAAATATGCAGTCAATGTTTTATGGGTGCAGTGGATTACAAAAATTGGATTTGGCGTCATTTAATACATCAAAAGTAATTTATATGAACAGCGCTTTTGCAAATTGTAATCAATTAAAACAAGTAAACGTAAAGAGTTTTAACACATCAAGCGTGACCAATATGAACAGTATGTTTTCCGGATGCGAAAACCTTGAGAATATTGACGTATCAAACTTTGATACGAAAAACGTTAAGAATATTGGATATATGTTTGTGTCATGTAAAAAACTTGCAAATATAGACTTGTCCAGCTTTAACACAAGCAATGTAATCAATATGGATAATATATTCCAGAGATGTAGTGGACTGAAATCTGTAAACATTGAAGGATGGGATACCTCAAGAGCTACATCCATGCAATGTATGTTCTCTGAATGTGGTAGCTTAACAGAAGTGGACTTATCTCGTTTTAATACATCTAATGTCGTAAATATGCGAAGGATGTTCCATAGATGTGGAAAACTTGTAAGTATTGATGTAAGTAATTTTGATACCGCCAAAGTAACAAACATGGAAGCTATGTTCTATAGCTGCAGCAATTTGCTCCAATTAGATATCAGCCATTTTAACACCAGTAAAGTAACAAATATGAGCATGATGTTCTTATCATGTTCAAAGCTGACCACGCTTAGCGTGAAGAACTTTAATACAGCATTGGTTACAGACATGTCTCATATGTTCTCATCCTGCCAGATGTTGACAGATTTGGATACTTCGTCATTTGATACATCAAGAGTCAAGAATATGCAGCAGATGTTCTATGATTGCAATAAACTTGTTAATTTAAATATGTCTTCATTTGATACGTCAAATGTAACAAATATGAACAAAATGTGGTATAACTGCAGAAGTCTGACACGATTGGATTTATCAAACTTTGATACTTCAAAGGTAACCGGAATGGATTATAGTTTTTATGCCTGTCATGGTATGAATACACTAATCCTTGGAGAAAAATTTGCTTTTGTTGGAAGTACATATTCAATCCCATTGAGCAGCTGGAGAAATTCAAGCGGAGAAACATTTGACTCTGATGGGACAATGAGTAATATTCCAAGTAACGTAGCTGATGTTTATTCGAAAATGTAAGAAGATGGTCTTAATGTTAAGGCCGTCTTTTTTGTTCTGCGTTGTGGTCGGCATATTGGTAAAATTTCCGGCATTAAATATTCAGTCGAATATATCGCTGAATATGTAGTACCGTTTGTATCCATGTCGGCTTCTGATATGTCTGCTGCCGCATATTCTCTTGCTTAATCTCCGTGCTTTGCCCGGAGATTTTTTTTGTGTAGAAAAAAAATAAAAAAATTGTAAAAAACATTACAAAAAATAAAAAATCCTGCATATTAAATATGTAAGAGATAAAGCCTGCGGAGCAGGAGCGGTAACAGCCGTCCTGCACCAGCGTATGCTAGCGTATCGCTGGAAATATGGGTGTTACCGAAACGCGGATACTTAAGTTCTCTTCATGCTTTGCAGCGAGAAATTTCCGGCCAGGTTGGGGGTGAGGCTGGAAGCCGGCATAGCCGCCGCAGGTAATGGCGGATTGCACACTGGGCTTCGTGTAGCCGGGGCTGCAAAAAAAATATTTTATTTTTTTTCAAAAAACGTTACACTTTTTAAAAAATTAAGCATACTATATATGTAAGCGTTGATGGAAGCTGATTCTGGCTTCTTAACGTTGGTGAAAATTTCGGCTTTTAGCAGACTTGGCATTTGTGCCGGTTTAAGGCGGTTACTTCAAATTTTATTGGGTATTTTTTATACATAATTCTACCGCCGCGGCTCCTCGAAATTTTTTCAAAAAAATTCGTAAAAAACGTTACACTTTTTATTTTTTTAAGCATATTATATATGCAAGTGAGAAGAGCGAACGAACCGCGCCGGTAGGATTGGCGAAAGCGGGGATTGTAGTCTCTGGATGCTTGCATATGTGACGGGAATCTTTTTATACTGGCGTCTGCCGGACGCCGCCCTTTGTGGAGGCCCGGCAGGAGAGACACAGACTTAAAGAAACCTGAAAAATTAAATCGTATTTCGGCATTTTTGTAAGCGTTACTTCATTCTTATATAACAAATAACTACAAAGAAAAAAACTCCCGGAATATGCTGCATATGCGGCAGAAATGGTGAGATATAATTTTACGCTTGCCGTAACTCGAAATACAAAAAAGATAGCGGCGAATGAACTTGATTTATTGCTAGTTCTGGTTCGGTTACTCCTTAATAGAAATTAATAGAAAACATAAAGCTTCCAGCAAACCTGAGCGGCCGGGTATACCGGCAAGTGCTTGTGCATGCAGGCAAAAACAATTACTTTACCGAATCGTATACTCGCGAAGATTTCTCTTCCTGTGCTGATGCAGGATACACACAAAACGAAAAACCTGAATTTCGGCTGTGGCATGCGTGCCATCTAAGCGGTTACTTCTTTGATGAATCAAATACTGAACAAATTGTCTTTACCGCTTAACATACTTGAAATTCAATTTTTTGCGGCTTAACCGGGCGACGGGAATTTCCCCACCGGTAATTTGGTTACTCCGAAAGTAGAAGAAAATGGCGATGGCAGTTCTGGAAACAGGATAGCTGTGCAATGCCGCTGGTATGTTATACATGCGGCAAATTATAAATTAGCTTATTGAAGATGTCGCGCCTCGCATGATATACGGCAGGCAACAATGCATCTTCAAATAGCAACAAATTTTACCAAATTAATCACTCGCAAAAACAAAAAAAATAACAAAAAAAATAGCGGCAAAATTGCTTGGTTACTACTTATAAAAGAAATTACATATTTATAATACTAATGCCTTGAGTAAGGCTTAACAGCTGCAAAGACAGCAAAAAATATGGTTCGGTGTAGCCGCCTGATGCACCTTAAAATATACAGGCGGAAACAAAGACCATACCGGATATGCCGGCATGGCACGATGCATTTTGAAATTTATACGGCAGCGGTCTTCATTGGCCGCAAAAGAATTTAGCGTGCGAAGGCACCTCCTCCGATTTGAAAAATTAAATTCTTAACTAATTTGTGCACCAAGCAGGTCACTCGCTAAAATTATGAAACGGCATGCCAATTCACGACTGGCATGCCGTTTCTTGCAATATACAAAAAATGAGGTGATAGATATATGCGTTATGAAATTAAAGGTGAAACCCTTCCGGTTGTGATTTGTTATCTTGATGCCGGAGAAAAAATAATAACTGAAAATGGTGGTATGTCATGGATGTCTCCAAATATGGAGATGAAGACTTCGTCTAACGGAGGAATCGGTAAGATGTTCGGCAGGATGTTTTCAGGCGAGAGGATGTTCCAGAATATTTATACTGCTAAGGGCGAAGAGGGTATGATTGCTTTTGCGTCATGCTTCCCTGGTTCCATTAAAGCTTTTGATGTATCAAAAGGGGATATGGTTCTGCAGAAAAAAGCGTTCCTGGCGAGCGAAGCAGGAGTGGAGCTGTCTGTGTTCTTTAATAAGAGAGTGAGTTCCGGCCTGTTTGGTGGTGAAGGATTTATCATGCAGAGATTGTCAGGCAAGGGCATTGCTTTTGCTGAATTTGATGGACATGTGATTGAGTATGACCTGGAAGCCGGCCAACAGCTGGTTGTGGATACAGGACATCTTGCGGCTATGAGTGCTTCCTGTAAAATGGAGATTAGAAGTGTGACCGGAGTTAAGAACATGTTGTTCGGTGGCGAAGGTTTTTTTAATACAGTTATCCATGGCCCAGGTAAAGTATGGCTTCAGACTATGCCAATCTGTAATATGGCCGGTGCGTTAATTCCGTATCTGCCGACATCTGGAGGAAACTGATAAGGTCTGATAACTAGCAAGAAATATTAATTGCAAAAAAACCGTCAGCGTAAGTGCTGGCGGTTTTTGTAGTTTAGCAGATTCCTGAGGCTTCGGCGTTTGTGCCATTACGGATAATCGTCTGTTCGTGTACATCTTTAGCAGCAATTAAAATCTCTGACTCTGAACGCCTGGAAAAGTATGCCAAAATATCATCTTTATTAACAATGCCTTTGATAACATATCCTTCTCCAAAACGATTGGCAAACCATTCGGCTTTATTAAAATCATACGTCCAAGACATTCCTTTTGGATTTCTTCCCCTTGATACACCACGATATACCTCAAGTACATTCGGGAGAGAAGAGTATGTTTCGTATTCGTCTGGGTTCATTAATGCTTTTTTATCAATTCCTTTGAACCATTTTTCAGACAATGATACCGGCACATTCACATCTCCGTTCGGATTCTCCTCCTCAATCCATGCCTCTGAAAGAGCTTTTGCGAAGTCATCAGCTGACCAGAAGCGTCGGCTGAACTTAAGAAAAGTCAGGTAATAAGAAGAACGGAATGTATACATCAGCAAAAGCGGTTCTTCTGTCTTGTCTATTTTCTGCTCGTATACAGCACAGGCTTTCTCAAACGCCTCTTCTGAATCCTTAATGTTGATAATTTTTTCATTGTCAAACCAATAGGGCGATTGAAATACCGGATGGCTCACGATAAAGTCAAACTCTGTCTCTGTCATTGGAAGGTGAAGCATCATTTTTGCCACATCCTTCAGTCCGTTAATGTCTGTTGTTTTTCTCATGTTAAAATTCCCCTTTCTTATTTTGTGTATATACACATAATATGCCGAATTTTGTATGTATCTAAATGTCGAAACAGGTCGTCATTTTACGACCTGTTTTTGTGGAGATTAAGGAATGTGTGGTGTATGATATATGTACACACAAAAACACATAATAGGAGGTTACACATGAACACAAACACGGTATACGAAATGGTAATAGGGGCAATTGCAGAAGATGAGGCCTCAGAGGAATATGCAAAAATCCAGAATGAATTCTCAGAAGGCTCAAAATGTGACAAGTTGTACGAAGAAGTGTATGAATCAAAGCAGCGTATCAGCCAGAAATTGCATAAAGCCGGAGAAGAAGACGCTGATGTAGAATTGATAATCAATCATATGTTCGACATCTGCCGGATAGTTAGTGTCAAAATGTTTGAGTATGGCGCGATAACTGCGTAAAAATGTATATATATAGGCAGCCTGACAAAGCAGGCTGCCTTATTTTTAACCATTTTCTTAACTGTTTTGAGTTTTTTTTCTGTCTTAATTTTGGCGCTTGGCTGGTAATCTTGCTTACCATATACAGACTTTATTTTGGATGTTTCCTCAAGAAGAAAAAGAATACGAAAAAATATTCTGTAAAAAGTAATAATAATGTATAAGATATTTACTTTTAGTTTTCTTTCTTTTTCTTTTACTTTTTTTGTAATGTTTATTTTTATTGACGTTCTTGCTGATTTTGTTTAACTTATTTGACGTTATACTTTTTTGACAGCTTGGCCGTAAATTTGTATGCAGTTGTATTTTTTTAGGGCTGCTTTTTTTAATTTTTTTTGCTTCTTTTGGCTTTTTATATTTCAAGTGTATTAGGCTTCTTTCTTTTATTTTTCTTTATTTTTTTGTTTAGTTGCTGATGGAGCAGTAGTGGAGCGGTGATTGTTAAAGCTTATGTTTTTTGTCACGTGATGCCGGTAGTGGTTTAGCCTAGCATATAATATAATATGATATGATAGGATAGGATAGAAAGCCGCTGCTTGGAGTGCGCTTTGCATAGTATTACAGCTTATTTTATTGTTCTTGGCTCTTATGGTAAATCTGACAGTGATGAACCGGGAGGGTTTTGGATATAGTGTCTACTGCTGATAAAGCGGCTTTATTCCATGTTCTCATATAGACTTGCATTCTTGCTTTGAATACACTTTTCTTATTTTCTTAAATTCCTGTTTCTGCCAGTTATTCGTGCTGGTCGCAATTTCCGTAAAAGATATTGTTTGATTGAGCTTTTGCCTGTTAAAATCATATGGAGATATATCTTCGCCTCTGAACCTCTAGCTTATTAAAACTCCTTCCATGCTCTGATTCCATCTGCCATCTACATTCCCTGATATTCCTAATATTCTGCCGGCAAAAATGTAATGATTTGCTTGTATTTATAGAGTTGATGCGTATATATAGTGTGTACACTTTTGAGTATAAATGTATATGTATATATAGTGTATGCACCTTTTGCTTATATCTCCTGCTTTCTGCGGCTGACAAGTATATGCATTTTATTGACGCCGCCTGAATGTATATATAAGTGTGTACACTTTTTGCGATGTCGCATTTTTTTTGTGTATATAAGTATATACATTTTTTGTGTAAGGACTGCCGAATATCTGATACTTTACATATACACTTTTTACAAAAATTTTGGGTACATATAGTATATACACAACAACCACTTTCTGCATACTTTTTGCCGGTTTTTCTGTACTGCTGCCGCACGCGCATGCTTTCATTCCTTTCTTTTCTCGGCATATTAAATGAGATTAAAAAAAAAGAAAGGAAGTAAAAATAATGAGAAAAAAATTAATCGCAGTAATGACAGCAGGAGCAATAATGACTATAGCTGGGATGCCGGTTCAGGCAGCAGAAGGAGAGAAAGATGTTGTTGTTGCCCAGGCTGATGGAAATGTCAGCCAGGATTCGGTGGACAGGGCAAATGAACTGCTTAATGCGATGCCGGAAAAAGTGTTGGAAGGTTTTTGCGATAACGGATGGAAATTCTATGTCACAGACAAAAACCTGGCAAATACATTTTATGCCGGTGTCTATAATTCAGTGAAAGGCGTGACTGATTTTGATAATCACGAAATTTTCATTGAACAGCGTGAGGCAGCAGTAGAAACGGCAGTCGTCCATGAGTTTGGCCATTACCTTGACTGTATAAATGGATACCAAAGTAATACTGCAGAATTTGCTGATATATTCAACAGCGAAAGCAACTCTTTTGTTCAGACGTTTAATGTTGATTTTCATTATGATGTCGGAGAGTTCTTTGCCGATGGCGTTTATCGGTATTACGATGGAGAGCAGGAAACGCTGACTCAGGCATGCCCAAGGCTGGCTACGTTTATAGAAAATATTGTGTCAGAATCTTGATGCCCCAGGAAAGGCTTTCGCGCGTAAGCGCGAAGGCCTTTTTTTTTGTCTTCCTTCAAAATCCTGCATATTACAAATGTAAAGAATATCAATAAAAACACCAACAAAGAAAGGAGTCAAAATTATGACAAACAATTTTCCAAATTCAAAAATCGTAGAAAGGCTGCGGAAAAGATATCCGGAGGGATGCAGGGTCAAGCTGATTCAGATGGACGATATTATGGCGCCGCCAGCGGGGACATGCGGAACTGTCAGCTATGTTGACGATATCGGTAGTATACATGTCAACTGGGATACCGGAAGTACGCTGGCAATTGTATATGGTGTTGATTCATGTATGAGGATAAAAGAGGAGTAAAAAGATGCTAGACGAAAAAGAAGAAAAAAGACAGAAAAGAAACGTCGAGTTCGGCGTGCTGTTGATGATTTGTGCGGTAATTATCGCATATGAGTATAATCTGCACGGTTATGCATTGGCTCTGTCGTTTGTAATTGGCCTCAGTATCATGTGGACACCGGTTGTTTTGTTCTGGGTTGTGTATTATGTGAGAGCGGAAAGAATTATTAGAAGAAATCTGGATGAAGCGGAATATATGATATACAAATTGATGAGAAAAGACCCGAATCATGTGTATCTTATTAATTATCCTGACCAGAAGAAGCTGAAAGAGGCAAAAATGGATATCAAAAAAATTTTTGAAAGACATCGCTGGATGCGTAGACTGGATGTGAAAATGGAGTGGTAAGATTTAAGCAGGCATATTGTTGCCTGCTTTTTTTGCCCGCATGGCAGCAGCCCTATGTTGCCGCATATTTCCACAAATACAGTATATCAAGCTTTTCTGCAATACACAATGGAAAAAGACTTCCCGCAAAAGATTTTTTTCGGATGTAAAAATTCAGCATATTAAATCCGAATAAATAATGAGGAGGAATCTAAAAATGATTTATTACACTTCAGATTTACATTTTGGCCAGAAATCACTGCTTGCGACGGGGAAATGGAAGGAGCGTCCTTTTGAAACCCTTGAAGAGATGCATGCAGCACAGATTAAGAGATGGAACGATAAGGTTACAAATGGTGATGATGTCTATATTGCAGGAGATGTAGGTGCAAGAGGGTATCACAATATGTTCCCGGAATTACTGGCACAGTTGAAAGGCCGGAAGCATCTGGTTCTCGGAAATCATGATGATGTCAGCGATTTGAGGGTACGTCAGCAGTTTGTTGAGATTGTAAACTATAAGGAGCTTACCGATTTCAGCAAAGGGAAAAAAGGTAAAGGAAATGAAGCCCGCAAGGTTGTTGTCTCACATTATCCGATTATGATGTGGAATGGACAGCATAAAGGGACAATCCTGCTTTATGGTCATCTGCATAATACTGTAGATGAGAAGCTCTTTCAGCAGTTTTTGAAAGAGTACAATGAGATAAGGCCGCCGAAGGTGTCACGTGGTGAGACAGAATGTCGTGCATTTAGTGTCTGCCAGTGTTTATGGGATTATGAACCCGTATCTTTGGATGAGATTTTGGCCAGAAACAATAAGGATATCGTAATAAGATAAGCGAGAGCAGGCAGTGATGCCTGCTTTTTTGTTTGCTTCTCGGCTTTACATATTATATATGACTGTTAAATTTTTTATTATGAAAGGGGATTATTGTTTATGGATAACAATAAGAAAAACGGAAACTGGTTAAAAGAACTTTTTGAAGAGCTTAAACTATCACTTGTAATATCTTACTTGGAGCTCTTCGTCACATGTGCTGATGCGAAGGAATATGTCCAGAAAAATAAGGACAACTTGACTCCGGCAGCGTTGAACAAACGCGAGATGAAGAAAGTAAAAGCCGCTCCGTGGCTTAACTTCTTCGGCTCGTTGTTCTTCCTGTTAGCTGTTGGGTCTGTCGTCGCAAGCTTTGTATTACATATGACGCTTTCGCCGCTCGTGTTTGTAGCAGCTGATGTGTTGTTTGCGATACTGGTTGCGATGCTCCCGGTATCAGCGAAGAGAAAGGAGGTTTGCAAGAATCCCGACGATTATGAAGATATGCTGTACATTTCCCTGACTGGATTGGGGTTTACACTGGCTATTATTTTCTGTGCGGTCGTCGGGTAGCCGTAAGACAGGAGAAATCCTGTCTTTTTCTTTTGCGAAATTTTGGCATATTGTAAGCAAAACCAAAAAAGAAAGGCGGAAAAATAATGACAAAAAAATTAATCGTAGAGACATGGGATGACGTTAAGCGGCTGGCTCGCATGCTGTGTATACAGCTGCAAATACTGATATGTGACCTGAGACTGTTCCAGCTTAAAGAACAAAGGTTCTTTCTAAACCGCAAAATAGATGTGGCATATGCAAAGCTTACCGGAAATGCTGCGGAGGTTTTCAGGCTGCAGTTGTTCCGGCTGATGATGGCATTGTTTAAAGCGGCGAATTTTGTCTTCGTAGCAATCTGGGTGTCGTTGTTTTTGTGCAGGATTACAAGATATAATATTTATCCGATGCACGGAGAACTGCTGGAATGTACATACAAGACTTTTGTGTTTTTGGTACTTTCCATTCCAGCGATACTGACAACCCCGGAATGCAAGTCTCTGGTAAAAAAGAACGGGCTTTGGCTTACGTCTGCGGTATATATTTTTGCATATACAGCGGAGTTGTTCTTAATACTGGCATTTCTGATGTAAACGGCAAAGCAGGCGAAAGCCTGCTTTTTTGTTTGCTGCTGATTCAGGCATATTGATATTGCTAATTTAAAACACTTTTATATGCCGATTTACTCGGCAAGAAAGAGAGGAATTATATGATGCCTAAAATGAAGCGCCGACTGGCGCGTAAAGCAGCGCTTGAAAAGATTGTGACGGTGGCTTCTTGGCTGCCACCGGTTATCGTTTCCGGATGTGCGTATTACGTCATCGGAAAATGGCTCCTGGCCGCCATTAAGAGCGGTCTGGCTGTCAGAATTATTTTGACAGTTTCCAAGGTCTATGCGGCTCTTTGGGGCTGCGCTGCGCTTATCCTTGTAATATGCGTAGTGTCAGGTGCCGCTCTTGACCCGTTGAACCGGGTTTGGCGAGAGCTTGAAGACCGCCGAAACCGCTGACCAGGTATTAGCAGGTTGCATTTTGCAGCCTGCTTTTTTTGTGTGCTGAAATTCAGCATATTAAACCTGAAACGTAAAAAGAAATTTAAAAAGAAAGGAATTAAAAAAATGAATAATGAATACGAACACATGGAAGAAAAAACTCAGGAGGGCGTATACTTTCAATGGGATGAATCTCACGAAGACATTGTTGATATGAATGTGGAAGCCGGAATCAAAATTGTTGAGTTTCCTTCAAATATCAGGATGTCAAAAACGGAAAAGACATTTCCTGATGTTGAAGAGCTGGTAATTGCAAACAATGCCAAAAATATTCTTATACCGAATACTCTTTTTCCGAATGTCAAGAAGATTACTTCTCACAGTTTCTATTTTGTATCTGGAAAATATCTTGTTAAAAAATATCGTGGGAGGATGTATGCAAAACTGCTGAATGTGTTTTGCACGTCTGATGACATTAATTTGAAATGTAATTCCAGTTATGAAAGAGTGTCATTTATTGCTGATTATGCATTCGCTGGAAGTAAAAGCACTGTACTGTTAGGAACCGATTCTATTTCATCATGTGACGAATTTGCATTTAAGGGCTCTACTTTTGAAAATCAGCCTTTTATAAATGGGGTTAAGGAAGTCGGAGGGATTGTTTTTGATATAGATTATGATGCTGACGAAGTAATCCTCCCTGATGATGAAAAAACATTGCGGGCGTATGCGAATAACATAGACTTATCAAAAGTTAAGAAACTTGTTGTTCATAAAGCTTACAGCCTGAATTATTTCATGACATCAAAGGTACCGCCTGTGATTGTTGTTGATTCAAACAATGTTTATATGGATGATATGGTAAAAATAGCGCATAGTTCAAGAGGGGATTCCGTGGTGAAAGATATACAGCTTACAGATAAAGTAAAACGTTTCGTTATACATGACGGGATTGTTTACACTTCTGATATGAAAACTCTTGTTGCCGGGCTCACTTCTAAGAAGGAAGTTGTCATTCCGGAAGGCGTTACAGAGATTCACGCAAATGCGTTCTGTCGCTGCAGTATTGAATCTGTAACAATGCCGGATTCGCTTGAGGTTATTGATACATGTGCATTTCAGGAATGCGAAAAGCTGAGTACAGTCAAGTTTGGTAATGGACTTACAAGAATTTGCGAAAGAGCTTTTTCTTTTTGTAAGAATCTGAAAGAAATTGTTCTCCCGGATAGATTAGAGAGGATGGATTCACATGCATTTTCTAACGCCGGACTTGAATCAGTAACTTTTGGTAGTGGATTGAATAGCTTGTCAAACGGCGTTTTTGCGAATACTCCGATGCAGAAAGTTCATATTCCTAATACCGTAACACGTATTGCACACTTTGTCTTTGGTGAAGATATTAAATCCATCATTGCGGATAATTATATTCAGGACATTGAATCCGTAGCATCTTGTATAAATCGGCGTAACGCAGATGACTTCGTCATTATTTCATGTGATGGAAAAAAGGCATATATTCCTAAAAATGTCAAGCCGTCAATGTTCGATACCCTAAAATCAAGAGCAAGCTTTTTCTGGTCTGATGAAGGAGAGGAAACATGTGGCTTCTGGGATTGCTCTTATTCTGCAAAAGGCCGTGAAGATGAAGCTTTGGCTGAATATCTGGAATTTGGATTCATAGACGCAAAAGAATACTTAAAAAAGAATTCAAAAAGGATTATCACGAGACTTGTTGAGGAAGGTGATGAAGACAAAATCGTTCAGTTCTTAAGCCTGGGACTTGTTTCAAAACCTACACTGAAATCATTGATTCCGAAGGCTGAAGAAAATGAACTGGCAATTGTGTCATCGTATATTTTAAAACAAATTGGAGACAAAAAAACGTCTAACAGGTTTGCTTTGTAAATTATCGATTCGGAATGCTGGCGCGAAGCGCCAGCATTCTTTTTCGCATGGATGGATTTTCGGCATACTAAATAAAAAGAAAAGAGAGGGGCAAAAAAAATGCTTGTAAAAGAATTAGTCTGTAATCGCGATTTCGATGTGGATTGTGACTTCGAGGTGTATGATTGCACAAAAAAAGGCACCGATTGGAACAATGGAGGAATAAAGGTTTTTTCAACCGTAGATGACGGAGAGGTAGAGCCGCCGGATGATGTACTGGAAATGAACGTTTTGTATCTTACTATTTGCCAGAATGGAAATATGATGATAATAGAAGCAGGGAGAGAGCGATGCGTATGAAAAATATTGTATTAACTGTGTCTGATTACATATTGCGATACGCAAAAGAAAAAGGAAAAGGCCTGTCTGTAATGCAGCTGATGGACTATCTGTATTTTGTGCAGGCGCAGGTTCTCGTCGTTAAGAACCGCCCTGCTTTTCCTGAAGCATTAATCGCAAAAGATTGGGGAATTTTTGTCCAGGACGTATGGAACAAGTATAGCTGGTACGGAAATGCCTTTATTCCGGTATCGGATAAACTTAAAAATAGCATACCGGACGCAGACCTGATAGAAGAAGTAGTGGATGCTCTGGATGGAAAAAGCCATACTGCAATATTTGGTATCATACGTCAGCAGGCGCCTTACAAAAACGGCTTGCAGAATATTCTAGGGTGTGAAATTCAGAATAAGGATTTAAGAGACTTTTTTTGTGATAGTACAACATAGCGAAGTTAAGCCAGGAGATATTTTTCTTCTGATTTTTTGTTTGTTTTTTACATTTTGCTTGTTTCGCTTGTATAGCAATTTACATAATGTTATTATCGTCAACTATTTTTCTTATTTCGTATATGATATTTTTCAGCATCTTATATATATACAAAATTAACGAAAAGGAGATTAAATACATGATGCATAATATTGGACCATTTCATGTTAACGGTAATGTATTAACAAAGCACGGAAGAACAGTAGGTGAGCCTGCAATGCTGATAATGAGAACGGAGGATTTTTGTGTCCCGGTAAAAATCGGAAGTAAAGAGTATATCTCTGTATCATATCAGCGCTTCATTAGGACTCGCAAAGACCAGGCGCATCAGGTACATTTTCTGGTATTTGATACAACAAAGCTTTCAATTGACGCGGTTTGTACAGTTTTTAATGCCGCAATGAATAGTGCTGGCGATGGTGTCCTTGAAATGCTTCTTGATGAAAATGTTGCCGGTTTGATGCAGTATGTAGATGCTTTGCAGAAAGCCGGATACTGACAGCTTGCTCAGTGTCTTGCCTTGCTGACAATTTGCCGGCAAAGCTGGACTTTTTACCAGGCTTCGTCAAAAGCGCCTCTCCAGGCGCTTTTTTGTGTACTATGCAAATTACAAAAAATTCTGCATAATATGATAAAATATCTTAAAAGCTGGAGAAAATACAATGTTAAGAAAAATATGCGAAGTGTTCACAAAAGAATACAGAAAAGAAACCGAATACATAGAATTCATGTCAAAAATGATTAATCATTTTCGGCTAAATGATGATGCTGAAAATATCGAAGATAAAGTCGCACGTTTGCAGAAGAAAGGGTTTTAATCAGGCAGAATATATACCTTATTTTCATAACCACAAAAAATCTGCATAATATGATAGACTATTATATTGTTTTCGTTAAGAAAGGAGATTTTTGTTATGGAAAAAATTAATAACGATAAAAAAATAGAAACAAAGAAGCAAGTACCATCAATGAAAGTTAATAAGTTTTACAGCATATGCAGTGCCGTATATATGTTCGCTGCTGTTGTAATAATGTTTGGTACAGGTGTTGGAGGCATTGAATTCCCATCATGGGTAAAACAGGTTGCGTTGATGGTATTTATGGTTCTTGCGCTATGGATTCCAATGGCGATAAAGACAGAAAACCATAAACTCAGAACCTGGCTTTTAGAGCTTGGGTCTTTGACTATGGCCTTTTTGTTAATGCTGTAAACAGAGGCAGACATTTGTCTGCTTCGTTTTTTATTGCTGATTGAAAAAATCATATTAATCTTGGTAAATACTATACCAGAAAAGAAAATAAACAAAAGGTAAGGCCAATTTGGTCTTATTTTTTTGTAAAAAATATAGGAGGTGTCCGAAATGGCATCAGTTGCAAAATTTAAATTAAATGAAGCTCCACGGTTACTGACTCATTGCAGCAGAACACAGAAGACGCCGGGAAGTCATATACATCAGGAAAGAACCTGCCTCAATTTCAATATGGCAGCCGGAAGGCATGAGGGGGTTTCTGATTATGAATTTGTTAAAGATAAAATACATCAGGATGACGTAAGGATGTTAAAGAGGGATGATGTCAAGACTGTGTGCAGCTGGGCGGTCACAATGCCGAGGGAGCTGTGTCATGAAGTCATTGATTCTGACGGAGAGACGTTTTACGTTCCAAATGATGATGAAGAATGCCGTGATTTTTTCAAATATTCATATGATTTTTTCAAAGAAAAACACGGTGAAGAAAATATCATTTCTGCGTACGTGCATATGGACGAGAACGTACCACATATGCATTTTACATTTGTTCCGATAGTAAAAGATAAAAATGGCGGCTTAAAAGTATGTGCAAAAGAAGCGCTTGCTGACTGTTATGGAGCTAAATTTCAGATAGCACTTCAGGATTACGTATCTGAGCGGATGGGTAAAGAGCTGAATATGGTCAAGAAAGATACTGTTGACTATGAAAGAAACGTAAAAGAATTAAAAAAGAAAACCTTAAACGAAAGATGCGCTTATTTGGCAAGACAGATTTCAAGGTCTGAAGAAGAACTTGCGAGAAAGGAAAGAGTGCTGAAGACGCTTGAGAAATCAGAAAAAGCAAAAGAAAATATTGATAATATAAAGACCTCTACCTCAAACGGTTACACGATTATAAGTAACGCCGATTGGCTGCAGGTAAAGCCGTTGATTAAATCAATCGCTGCAATGAAAACAGAGCGTGCTGAACTGATAAAAATGCTGAAAGAATTTGAAAACACGAACACCGTCAAGGAGAATCAAGACCTGCGCTCCCAGGCTGAACAGCTTGCGAAGGAAAACCAGGTGCTGGAAAATGAGCTGGAAAAAGTAAAACAGTTTATGGAAGAGACAGAGGTTGGAAGCGGGCTGACCGTTATGGACTTGTACACGATGAACAGGGAAGCTGAAAAAGAAAAGAAGAGACAGGACAACCGGGATTTTTCCGGATATTATGCTGACCGTGAATAAAGAAAGCATATCAAAATTTTTCGGTGCGTTTTCTCTTTGCAAAAATTCAGCATATTGTAGAAAAATATAAAAAAGAGAGGAAGAGTATTATCACAATGGCGCGTAAAACCGCGGCCAATCTAAATACGCGTCACTTAGATTTGTGTATTTAGTTGTCCGTCGGATGTAAGCGCTGGTTTTATTTTTTCTTGTATCTACCTGTCTTCTCATATTTTCGCTTGTGGTATTCTGCTCTTTGAGATTCTACATATTCCTTGATTTTTTCAATAGTAACGCCGCCTGTTGTTGCAATGAAGTAAGACGGGCTCCATAAAGACACGTCACCAAAAAGATACTGTTTTACATATTTGTCAAACTTCTCATTGAGATGCACTTTCTTTGACGTCTGGGTTTTCAATACCCGTATGATATCTGACGGCCGCTCCTGTGGAGGCATAGAGATTAAAAGATGTATATGGTCAGTATCTGTCTCGGCAGATATGAGTGTGCCTCCATGCTGTTCACATATTTCTCTTGACAGCTCTTTCATAAACTCCCCGATTTCGTTTGAGATGACCGGTTTCCTGTATTTAGTTACAAATACAAGATGGTAAGTCATCAAGTATACAGAATGTGCTTTTTTCTTATATTCCATGAAAAGCCCTCCTCATTTTAAATTTAAGTCAACTTGACTTTATTTTAAATATATGCTATAATATATACATAGTCAAGTATTAATTTGAATTTAAGACATATAAAAAGGAGGTGGACTTATGCGTACATTTAAAATGATAATCGACCCTACAAAAAACAAGAAAGATGCTGCGTTCTGTCAGTATTTTAAGACAAATACCGCAGATTCCAAATGTATGTATAATACTGCCAATTTTTATATTCGTAATACAATGACTGGTTTAAAAAAATCGCCAGAGGAGCGTACACCACTGGAAACTGAAGTGCTGCATTACGTTTTTACTGGCATTCAGAAAGCCAATGAGGTCATTGGACAAAAGAATATGAAGAAGAAATTTGCAGAGCTGAAGCTTGCCGAAGTAGGCGGTATGAATTCTGCAGTCATAGCTTTTTCTATTGTAAGCCAGGAACCATTCCAGTATCCAACTGATAAAAAATGGTTCTTATCATACGAGACGCTTGATGCTATCTTTAAGTTTACAGACAATCCCGTATATAGACGTATGAACAGCCAGGTCAACCAGAACGCAATCCGCAAGGCAGTTGCTGCATGGCAGGGATATTTTGAGTCTTTAAAGGCATACCGGAAGAATCCGGCAAGTTTTACTGGAAGACCAAAGATTCCCGGATACAAACAAGACGAGGAATATATTGCATGGTTTTCAAAGCAGGTAGCGAAGCTGAAAGAAGAAGGCGGCAGATGTTACATCCAGTTCGTAAACAATCCTGACAGATTTGAAATCGGAAAGGCATCTTTGTATTGTGATTTGAAATACGTTAAGACTGAAGTAAAAGCCATGTATGGAAAATACTATATTCTCATCACATTTGATGACAAGATTGCCGAAGTAGAAGCTCCTGAAAATCCGAAGCGAATCCTTGGTCTTGACCTTGGAGTAAACAATTTTCTTGGTGTCGCAAACAATTTCGGTGGTGCCCCGTTTGTGATGAATGGCCGTGCAGTAAAGTCTGCGAATCAGAGGTTTAACAAGAAACGAGCAAAGCTTATATCTTCTGTTACAAAAGGCAGTGACAGCAAATCTTCTGTAAAATACAGTAAACAGCTGAACATTTTAAGCCAGAGGAGAGAGTCATTCCTGTGTGATTACTTCTATAAATGTGCATGGTATATTTGCAGGTATGCAAAAGCTTCAGATGTTGATGTGATAGTGATGGGACATAATGACGGTCAGAAACAGGAAATCGACCTTACAGACAACGTAAATCAGAATTTTGTGTCCATTCCATACACAAAATTTATCACGATTTTAAAGGCGGTTGCCTCAAAATGCGGGATTGCTGTAGTAAGCAGGGAAGAAAGTTATACATCACAGGCGAGCCTTCTTGATATGGACGATATACCAACATATAAGAAAGGCGAGAATAAGAAGTATGCGTTTTCTGGAAAGAGGATTCATCGCGGCCTTTACAGGTCAAAGAACGGGACTATTTTGAACGCGGATATCAACGGAGCCGCAAACATCCTCCGTAAAGAATACCCGAACGCGTTTGATGGTATTAAAGATTTTACATATTTGTGTGTCACTACTATCTCTATTGGTTACAAAGATTTATATAGAAACGCAAAGGCCTACGCTGGCAGACCAAAGCCATATAAATACCATAAATCAGGCAGATACACAGTTGCCAGACATATGGAACGCAGTCATAAAAAATGTGAATACTGCAAGCTCTGGGGAAAAGGAAAGTTTGTCTGGAGACCAGATAAAAATAAACAGAATACACTTCAGGAAAAAGCTGCGTAGATATAAAATAGAAAAAGGTAATCCCCGTAACAGGGGATAGAGGGATAGTGTTAGTCCTGCGAGGCGAATTTGGCCTCGCGAAGAAGCCGCGATTAACCTCTGGTTGCCTGTCGGTCAATCACGAGTACAAAAATATACGACATAATTGATACCGAAAACGGAATTAAGTTTCATGTAAATCGTATGAAGAAAAGACCTTTCTTCAACTCACAGCTATGCTTATCAATAATGAAAATTATGTAGAGCTCATTAAAATGTTAAATATTAATAATTATGATGAAGAACATCTGAGAGAAATTCTAAAACTTGCGCAGAGTGCTTTTGACACAACGGCAGCAACGTATGTTTTGGAAAAATTAAAAGAAATTGAAAAAAATATCAATTATGAAGTGTAAAAAAGAAAGCCAGACAAATCTGGCTTTCTTTTTTGTCGTTTCGTAAATTACGCTGATTCAGACAGAAGCTGAAAATATAGCTGCAGCTTTTTCGCTGCGGCTATATTTTTTTTGCGAAAATTCAGCATATTGTAAATATACAAAAAAGGAGGAAAAAATATTGGAAAATGGTGTTGAGATTATTGGTACGATAATCACTGATGTGGATAGAAATGCTGAAAAAATAGTATTCCCTAAATATGTTGAGGGTACATTATGGAATATGTCCCTTTGCAATATTAAATGTATTGAAGTTGAGGATGTAAGCATCCTTCGGCTGTTTACTGGTCTGCCGGAAAAACTGATTGTAAAAAATACTGACCGGTTTATGGATAACGAAAACTTTTTCGTTCGTCCGGGTATGCAGTATATTGAGATATGTGAAGAAAATGAGTTTTATAAAACAATTGATGGCATTGTTTATACAAAAAACGGAAAAGTTTTGTTGAAATGCCCGAGGAATCATCCTGGAAAAGTGGTAGTACCTGATGGTGTTGAGGTGATTGCAGAGAGCGCTTTTGAAGACACGTCAATTACGGATATTGTTTTTCCGGATTCCTTGAGGGAAATTGAAAGAAGGGCGTTTTTTGACTGCTCTAAATTAAAATCAGTGAATTTTGGACACGGCATTGAAAGTATCGGCGATATGTCGCATGATTTCAAAACCTTTGAATCATGCTTTTCACTGCACGAATTAAGATTTCCTCTACAAATGAAAACAATTGGCCGCGGGGTGTTTAAAAACTGCGGCATAGAAAAGCTTGAGCTGAATGAAGGGCTTGAAGATATCGGAAGTAATGCCTTTCTGTACTGCAAAAATATTAAAGAGGTAACGCTTCCTGATTCGTTGAAGTCCCTTGGGGAAAATAATTTTTTAAATGCAGAAGTTGTACATACAAAGCATATATTAAAAAATCTGGTCAGGGCTGTATCTGATGTAGCATTTAATGATTACAACAATGTATGTACGGTTGCTCTTGATATTGACAACAGGCTGATTTATCTGCCAAAACATTTGGCTGTTGAATACGTGCCGGAGGTGCAGAGCATCATAGAACAGAAAAAAGACTGGTATTATGGAATGTTATTTTCTATGTCATTTGACGTTAATTCAAAAAACGAAACGGCAATTTGCGCCTATATGAACGGAGACCATAACCGGATTCTTGATGAATATGTAAAAAGCCGGGCTGACTGGATTGCGAAGTACCTGGTTGATGTAAATAAAACAGAAAGGCTTATTAAATTTTTAAAGACCGGACTGGTAAGCGAGATAATGGCAAAATATCTGATAGAGGAATATAACAAGAGACCTGTTTTAAGCAGTGATGATGTTATAGCAAAAGCATACCTGCTGCAGTCAATCGGAGAGTCAGAACAGGAAAAAGATAGCGAGAGCGATTTGGAGCTGTAGATTTTCCGTTTGCTGAAATCCGGCATACTGTAAGAAACCAAAAAAAGAAAGGGGAATAATTATGTACAGTCAAACTGAACACGATAAAGCAATATTTTATTTTGATGTCTTACATGATGAATGCTGTGATATTGACATTCAGGAAGAAACTGACTGCCTGGTTCTTGGAAATGAAAAAGAGAAGTGCTTTTATAAGTTATCTGATGTTAATAAAGTGTTTCCACAAGTGAAAACATTATACATTGGGCCTAACGTAATTGATATCGTCATACGGAACGCAATGTTTCCTAACGTTGAAAAAGTAATATCTGACAATCTAATGTTTGCTTCCGGAAATATGCTGGTGAAACACCATATCTTATTGAATGCTTTTTACCAAACGGATGATGCAGTCATAGACCTCAAAGACGTGTTCCTTATTAAAGATTTTGCCTTCAATGGATGCAGGGCAAAAAAGTTTATTAATACAACGGATATCAAAGTCTGCAGTGAGAAAACTTTTGTCGGCTCGGCTTTGCTGAAAGATAATGCACAGCCAATAATAACAGCCGGAAGTATTCTTGTCAAAATAGCAGAAGACGCTGACGAAATAGAAATTCCGGAATATATAACGATGGTTATGCCGGATATTCGCTTTCGTAATATACGTAAATTGTGTCTTCCGGGCCTGACACATCCAGTTGTCACAACTGTAAGAATGGATGATGCCCCACCTGTAATAGCATTTAAAAATTCTTGTGAATTGCATGATTTCTGCATGACCTTTAAAACCTGCAAGGAGTTTGAGATTATCGGAGAGGGCGCCTATAAGAGTGTTGACGGCATCATATATAGTGCAGATATGTCAATATTGGTCAAGTGCCCTGCCGGAAGAGAAGGTAAAATCGTAATTCCAGATGGTGTTGTTGAAATTGCACCAGGAGCTTTCAGTAACAGCTGCATTCAGGAAGTCGTTTTCCCGGATTCACTGCGAAAGCTCGGGATGTCGGCCTTTGCTTTCTGCAAGAGGCTTGAACGCGTTGATTTTGGGCGCGGGCTTAAAGAGATTGGAGATTATGACAACAACAACTGCTTTCGTGGATGTTCTAAAATTACTTCTCTTGACATTCCTGAACAGGTTACGTTTATTTCGCCATTTGCATTCCAAAAATGTCAGCAGCTTAAAACACTTATCCTGCATGAAGGCATTGAATGTATAGAAGACAGCGCCTTTGCAGACAGTAAAATTGAAACGGTTGAGTTTCCGGCGTCATTAAAATGTATCGGGACGTATGCCTTTTTGGATACAAGCCAGGTAGTATTAAATTCAATCCCGACTGGACTGGTGAGCTCCATTTCTTATAATAATGTCATTAATACTTGCACTACAAAACATTATACAGAACTTATATTTAAGTCCGATGATTTCCATGCATTCTTGCCAAAATCAATCTCCTGGAATCATTTTGAAGAATACGATTCTAACCCGAAAAAGGTAAAAGACGCCGTTCTATGTCGATTGGCGAATGAACCTTCATATGAATATGATACTGCTTTTGCTGAGTACAGATACAACAAAAACCAAAAAATAAAAGAGTATTTAAAAAAGAATTCAAAAGAAATCATCCAATGGCTGATTGGTCTAAGCGATGAAAAAAGATTGATATATTTTTTGCAGTCCGGATTAGTGCCCAGAAATGCCGTAGGGCAAATAGTTAATGAAATCCTGAACAGTAATTTGGAAAACAAGTCAGTAATAGTTGCTTATGCCCTCAATGGGCAAAAAACAGAACAAAAAGAAGAAAATATTGCATTTGCGCTATAGCCTAATCCCGGCAGTTAAACCTGCCTGGACTTTGTTTTTTCGATATGGAAATTCAGCATATTGTTTTTGTAAATCTAAAAAATATTTAAAAAGAAAGGAAGAAAAAAAAGATGGACAAATACATAAAATATGATGCACAGCCTGGTGTTGTACTCTACATTGAAAGTAAAGGTAGTAATAGAGAGTGCTGCTATGACTTAGACATTAAAGATGACGTTACGGAACTGTATCTGATGGTATTTGATTTTTGTCTGGATGACAATAAAAAACAGTTTAAAAATGTCTCTAAAATTGTAATCCTTGATACATGCGGTGATTTGTGTTTACCAAATCAGATGTTTCCAAATGTGAAAGAAGTTATATCTTGTAATAACCATTATACCGTAAAGCAAAATAAACTGCTTCTCAACAATTTTAGCCGCAGTCTTATTAATGTTTTTGGCTGGAATACATCCGATGCGATAGATATGCGCGGAATTGAAGTGATTGAAGACGGAGCATTTTGTGGATGTCAAAGCCGCGTTCTTGAAAACTGTGATACAGATTACATTAAATGTAAAGAGCATGCTTTTGACGGGTCATATTTTTCAGAACAGCCATTTAACAATGGCGTTAAAATGGCCGGCTGTATTGTTATTGCTTTAGATAAAACAGCCGATAATGTCGTGATACCAGAGGAAACCAGGTGTATGGCTCATGGTCTTGATTTTAGCCAAATTAAAAAAATGACATTAAAGACATCTACATTCTGCTGCGATTATGATGGAAATCTGCCTGAAACACTTATTATTGATGGATGCAATGATATAGACAGTGGCGAAATTAAGGATATAACAGGATATGGTGTTAAGCATATTGAAGTTATCAATAATAAGAACTTTGTGACACTTGATGATATTGTGTATAATAAAACTAAGACGACAGTAGTTGCGTGCCTGGCTGAAAAAACAGGTATGGTTGAACTTCCTGAAGGAGTCACTAAGATTGAGCGTGAAGCGTTCAATTACTGCAAAATTAATTCTGTAAAATTTCCGTCAACATTGAGACTGATTAGTGATAATGCCTTTGCAGATTGTGAAAACCTGAAAACAATTGATTTTGGATGTGGGTTGACGCATGTCGGCTCTTCAGTGTCATGGTATACATTTGCATCTTCAGGTCTTGAAAAGATTAGTTTTCCAAGGCAGGTAAAAAGCATTGGAAGAGGTGCATTTTACGAGAGCCAGCTTAAAGAAATCACATTGAACGAAGGCCTTGAAATAATAGAAGAAGACAGCTTTATGATGTGTTTAGGTCTGGAAAGCATATCAATCCCTAAAACTGTATCCACAATCGGAAGATGCGCCTTATCATATGTAAAAAATGTATATGCAGAACATTTTACAGAAGATATGCTTACTGCCATAATCCTACCACCTGCTGTAAGAAGTAGCCAGTCGTTTACAGTATTGACGATTGACGCTCGAGAGGATGTTGGAATATGTAAAACGTTTTATGTGCCAAAACATTTAAAACATAAGCATATCAATACAGTAAAATGTGCGATATTTGATTTTCTTGCAGGCAAAAATGACATTACTAATCGTTTTTATATGTACTCTTCAAGCATGGATGAAAAGCAGGATACTGCACTTGCAATATATAAAGACTGCAAAGATGAACAGGCAAAAGAATATGTAAAAAAATATGCTGTAAGTATGCTTGAAAGATACATAGAAACAGAGCGTTATGATGATTTTATTGATTTCATCAATCTTGATATCTTATCTTCCGCAAGGTTAAAAAGTATTTTACAGATAACAGAAGATGCTCCAGTATTGGCAGCATGTGTTCTGGATAAACTAAAAACTAAAGATAACAGTAAAAAATTTGTCATCTGAAGAAATCATGCCGGCATTTAATGCCGGCTTTTTCTTGTTGCCGAAATTCGGCATATTGTATGTATAATTCTGGCAGCTACCAATTACTGCCTGTTAAAAGAAAGGAGAAAAAATGAACGAATATGTCAGATATGAAAATATGCGATACGAGATGGCAGAATGTGCCGAAGTTGTAAGACGAGCTCTTGGCTTAACGGTGCCAGTGTCTATCAAAGATTTAATGTCCGCGATGGATAAAATCGGAATACAATGTGTTTCGGATAACAATCTTAATGCCGATACTGAAATCAGGGTTCTTCCAGAAAACAACCCAGACTACGCGTTTCAGGTTGCATACAATGCAAAAATCAACGAAAGAAATCTGATTTTTTGCCTGGCTTCGGCAATGGGTGATATCCTGCTTCATCGGATTGATTTTTCGAAATAAGCGTGTTCAGTCTGTTTTTGCAGCCGCAGATATTCTGCGGCATTTTTTGTATGTAAAAGATATCCTGCATATTGTGTATGTAAAATACAAAGAAAGGAAGAAAGAAAATGTTAAATGAAATCAAAACCCAAGGTGGTAAAGTTACATTATACACTGAAAGGCCAAAAAGCAAATATTCATATACGTTAATTTGTACTGATATTGATGTGGATGATGACGTGCAGACTCTTACACTTATTTCAAATTCACATGAAATAGAAGCTGATTACGTGATGTATGACTTCAGGTCTGTTAAAAAGCAGTTTCCAAATGTTGAGACTTTAGTCATCACAGAAATGGTGATTGATGTTTACGTCAGTAATATGATGTTTCCTAATCTTAAACAGGTGGTATCAAAGAATAAAACGCATCTTTCTGGTGGCATGCTGGCTCGCAAATGCAATGACGGACAAGCCATCCTGCAAAATGTTTTCTGTCATAGTAAAGATTATGTGATTGATATGGCCGGCATAACGAAAATTGAAGATTATGCGTTTGATGGCTGCCAATCTGAAAACATTATCAATACAGGTGATATTACCAGCTGCAGCAAAAAATCATTTTATGGATATCCAGTATTATTCAATGAGCAAAAATACGTGAATGGTGTTTTTACAATTAATAACAGAATCCTGGTTGCTGTTAATGATGACAGTGTTGTTGAAATACCGCGTGATATAAATGTTGCGGTGGATAATCTCTCATTTGGTGAAGATGATAATAAAGAAGTAATTATTTATGATATAAACCAGCTCAGATATATTCCAGGCATAAAAGGCAAATTGACAATAAAAGATACATCGTATCTTACTTTTCTCCAAATGCAGGATATTTTAAATTATGCTTGTAGAGTAAAGGAATTAAATATTGTAGATAATCCATTTTACTGCACTGTAAATAATGCCGTTTTTACAAAAGACAAAAAAGTATTAGTATATTTTCAGAACAATATAAAGGGAAGATATGAAATCCCGGAAGGTACTGAGACTATATGGGATAATGCATTTTATGGAGCGTCATTAAGCTCTGTTAAGCTTCCAGAATCATTATGCTATATACATGCTAATGCTTTTTGTGAATGCAAGTTATCAGCAGTTGAATTTAACCATACAATGACACATTTTGAACAATGTTGTGGTAATGGCATATTCTCATCGTGTGGAACTTTTTCAGAGCTTGAAATTCCTGGATATGTGAAAGGTTTATCTAAGAATATGTTCAGTAATTCCAAGATAAACAAACTTGTTTTAAACGAAGGGCTTGAATCCATAGAAAGTGGTGCACTTTCTGGATATACAGCACATGAAATTACATTGCCGAAATCATTAAAATATGTTGGTAATTACAATTTCTCTCAGGCAACAGTAATACATGTAACAGGAAAAAGAGTTCCATATGGCTTATTGAAGGCAGTTACGTCTACATATTCGCATCGTAAGGCTGACGGTGAAATAATCATAACCTTAATCGTGAATGGCAAGACATATTATCTTCCGCGTCACATGCCTTCTAAATTGGCGGCGCGTCTTGATGAACTGTTTTCCTTTTACGACGTAGTTCCGGAAGATGAGATTGATGGTCTGTTTCAGAAAGATGGCATGAATGCCATCGATAAAAGTTTACGGCAGGATATGATGATATGTTTGTATGACATCACAAAAAAGGATTGCTATAAACAACTATTGAAAAATGCCAAAAAGAGCATTGTCAAGCGTCTGTTTGAAAATGGTGATGAAAAGCAGCTGATACGTTTTTTCAGTTTTGGATTTTTTGCATCAAAAAGTCTTGATAACTTTATCAAGCTTGCAAGTGAAAAAGAGATGGTGGTGCTTGTATCATATCTGCTTGAAGAACAGAAGAAAAAATCCCCTAAAAAATCAACAAAATTTAATATTTAAACACGCGCCCGGCATATCCTGCCGGGCTTTTTTGTGTTACGGGAAGTTTTGCATATTAGATTTGTAACACAAACAAAGAAAGAATAAAGAAAGGAAATGAAAATTATGAAAAAACTGAACGATTTTGGACAGAAGATTGGCGGAGCAAAAAAAGATATATGGGCAATTTTTAAAGAGGCAACAGAGGATGAACAGAGCAAGATGGCAAGAAAAGCTGCCCTCTGGAAACATCCTAAATATGAAGCTCTTGAAAAACAGGGTATCCCGCGTGAAGTTCTCTTCTGGAGAGACCAGATGCGTGATGCAGTTGCACCTAAGCCAGTTAAAAACATTGGGATTGAAGAATATATGTCCTTTGTCCTTGATGTCAAGTCAGATGCGGAAGAGTGCAGGACTCTTGATGACATCAAGAAGTTCTATAAAGGTTCAGACAGCGAGATTCCCGGAATCTTTAAGTATCTGGAAAAGGCTTCTGATGACCCGAAAGACAAGCATTGGAAGTATGCCAGCAGCATCGCAAAGCAGCTTCTTGACGGTAATACGGTATTAAGATATGTGTATCATATTGACCGTATCAAGAAGGATAGCGACGCATCCATGTTCATGGCTACCCTTGACGAAAAGGAGAGCAAAAAGTATGAAATCATCAAATGTACTGCTGAAAACATGTGCAGCGAAAAATTTGATGATAAGCGTTTCAAAAATGTTATTACACTTCCGAATAGTATTGTAACATTCTTTGATACAGCAAACTATACTTCACTTCTTGCTGAATCGGATGAGAATGCCGTATACGTTCCGATGTACAACAAAAAGACCCGTATCGGCGTTGCACTGTCAGAGCTTGAGGCAAAAAATATTATTGCCAAAGATAAATCCAAAAGATTATCTGAAAAAGAAGATGCAAAGAAAGAAACATTTTTGCCGCCGCATCTTTCAGTTATTGAGAGAACCGGCAGCAGCTATAACTTTTTCAAGTTTTCTGATGGCGGAGTACTGATGGCAAGATATGGACTGCGTGGAGGAGAATTTGGCAATTATACTACTTCAAAAGACCGTATTGGCTCTATAAATATGGCTTATGACGCTTTTGAAGACCTGTATAAGGCTGTATGTATTTCTCCAAAAGATATTAGCCTTGGCGGTGGATTGGCCATTGCTTTCGGAGCACGTGGACGCGGTAATGCTATGGCGCATTATGAGCTTGACAAAAATGTCATCAACATGACTAAAAAGCGTGGTGCTGGCTCTTTAGCTCATGAATGGGGTCATGCAATGGACGCGTACATCGGAGAAAGATTCGGTGTGCATGGATTTGCATCTGCTAACCTGTCAAAGATGCCAGAATCTGTTAAAAAGCTGGTTAAAGCATTCAAAGAGCAGGATGGAAAGGAGACATTTTTCTATGAGTCATCAAAGTTCTTTGACGGTGAATACAAAAAAGCCGGTAACGGTTACTGGTCATCTGCTCATGAAATGTTTGCCCGTGCTTTCGCATGCTATGTCAAAGATAAGCTGGATGGAAGACGCTCCGATTATCTCGTAGGACATGCTGAATGTGCAGTTTCCGGCGTGATGGTCGCTTATCCGCGAAAGGATGAGAGGAAATTTATCAATCAGTGCTTTGATGAGTTTTTTACAGATATGATTGAGAAGGGTATCTTATCAAAATATGAACCTGAAGCAAAGAAAGAAACTGATAATATTGAAGAAGTCAATATTGAAGACTTACTTTTTGAAGGCCAGGGCGGTCAGATGATGTTTTTCTAAGTAGCAAAGAGAAGCGGTGAGAGTATCGCCGCTTCTTTTTTTTTGCCAAAAAAATCCCGGCAGATTTCTGCCGGGAAGCGTTAAATGATAAAATCAGAAGTATCATTACAATTTGCCAGTGCATTTAATACTGCCGCCGTAAGAACCGTATCATTCTGTTCTTGTGCAAATTTCAGCAGCTCGTTAAGTTCTTGCTGTGTAAATATTTTTATTGATAAAAGCTCTATCGTCAGTTCGTTATCTTGCAGGTTGATGCAGTGTTTTAGGATTGCATTTGACATAATCTGTAAAAGCTTTCTTAGTTCGTTTTTGTGAGTATGCTTATACAGCGTTAAGATAGACCTTATTGAAAGTTCGGGGTCATTGATGTTTTTACATAAATCTACCAGATAGTCATCAGGCAGTGTCTTAAAGGTGCTTAGGAGGTAATCAAGCTTATTTGCCTGCCAGGTGCTGATATATCTTGTGAAATACAGCTTTTTTGCCTGCCCGTCCTGCATCATATTCAATACAAAAATGACATCTTCGTTGTTAATCTTAATTGCCTCTATACGTTTACTGTATGATTGTGTGCTTTTTGCAATATCTACAATCAGTCCTACAGGGACATCGCCGCAGATGTTGAAAACTTTTACGCCATGAAAGTTATCTGGCGCTATCATCTTTAATGATGCCGGAAGCGTTATGGTGTCAACTGTGACGTTTCTGAATGAATTACGCCCGATATACCGTAGGCCTTCATGCAATATCACGGATTCCAGATTGACGTTATGGAACATATTTTCACATGTTGCGGTAACGCATGATGGAATTTCTATATGCTTTAAGCCAGTACAATTCTGAAAGATTCCGAAAGCACCAAATTCCCCATAATCAGTAATGCCGTTTCCAAGCTTAACCTCTGTCAGCATTTCGCATCCATAAAAAGCATAAGAGCCGATGCCGCTAACTGTGTCTGGAATTGTTATGGACGTTATGTGACATCCTGAAAATGCATATGACCCGATAGTCTCTGTTTTGCATGGTATAGTATACCTGTCTTTATTTTGTGGACAATATAGCAATATTTTTTCGTCTGCAGTAAATATAGCGCCATCAATTGATTTGAGGAATTTGTTTTCTTTTGTGATATTGATGTTTTTTGCATTTATGTTGCCGAAACACTGTGATATATTTGGCGTTTCTAACGCATGCTTGTCATTGATACTTATTGTATCAATATCATATTTTTCAAGATACCATTTGAATTTCGCCAGACAGTCAAAAGAATCAAAACTTACCTCTTTAATACTGCCTGGAAACTCACACGTCGAATAAATATCAATATCATTAGGAATATTAAGCTTAGTCAGTCCTGGCTTTATTGATACGATTACTTTTCCGAATTTTATTGTACCGTCAGCATATTCTTCATCATTAAACAGAAACTTGCAATCTTTAAATGCATTTTCTTCACATCCCCAGACATCATCAGAATTGATGACTTTTGAAATATGGCATCCTGAAAATGCACCATTGCAAATGTATTTGACATTACGTAAATCAACTGTTTCTCCACGCTTTATGCAAAAGGCGTTCATTAGATATCCTGGTTCATCACTTTGTGCGATGAGCATAGGAACATCGTTAATGTATCGCTTATTATTGGAAATGATATGATTTACATTTGGAAACATACGGTTGTCTATATGTATGGCTCCGATATCATCTTCAATGATAAGCGTTTTTACATCGGGGAATGTCTGTTCTATACCTTTGAGCCTATATACAAGACCATGTGTAAGGTGATTACATATACTGATATTCTGCCATAAATAGCTTTGAGATTTTGCTTGATGCACGATATCCTTCAAGGATTCCGGAGACAAAAACGTAAAAGTATCAGTTCCTGGTTCAATATCAATGTACTCACATTTTCCATGTGTTGAAATATAATAGCTTGCTCGTTCTGTTTTTATTTCTACCATTTAAAAACTCCTTTCGTGTTTATTGTTTGCAAAAATAATATGCTGAATTTTGGGTATGCTTGGTATTGGTCTGAGTGCCAATTTTTTCTGTATGGAAACACAAAAAAATCCGTAAAAAAATATCGTTCCTGCAGAAATTCAGCATATTAAATATGCCAGAGGAAATAAGGCCTCTGAGAATTTAAAAATAAGGAGACAATAATTATATTATGTTAACAATTGATGAAATTAGACAGGGATTAAAAGATAATGGATATATTCCAAATGATGATATCTGCTATGCAGTATTCGCTGCATTATCATTAAATAAACCAGTTCTGATTGAAGGAGACCCTGGTGTCGGTAAAACTTCATTGGCAATTGCTGTTGCAAAAATGCTTGGCCTGCCGTTCCTGCGTCTGCAGATGTATGACGGGCTTACAAAAGATGATATTTTATACGATTACGATTATCAGCGCCAGCTGCTGACATTGGAAGCTGTAAAACCAAAAATCAATGAAGAGATTAAAGACCTTAACGTAAATGCAGCAATCAAAAAAGTGTCCGGGGATGTTGATTTTTACGGCGAAGAATTCCTGATTCCACGGCCAGTCCTGCAGACGATTAACGGTACCGGAAGGAAGCTTCTCTTGATTGATGAAATTGATAAGTCATCAGAAGAAACAGAATATATGCTGTATGAATACCTTGAGAGATACGGTATCAACATTCCACAGCTTGGAGCAGTAGACTGTCCGGAAGGCCAGGAGCCAATCGTTTTTCTTACATCAAACGGATACCGTGAACTGTCCGGTGCTATGCGCAGACGATGTGGGTATCTGTATATTCCGAAGAAAACCCGCGAGGAAATCATCGAAATCCTGAAAAATAATGCCAAAGTAAATGACAAAGTGGCTGCCGGTATTGCATCCTGTATCGTATCATTACAGGAGGAAAGCCTCAAACATCCGGTGTCTATCTCAGAAGCGGTAGACTGGGCAAACTTTTTAAGGAATGACGCAAATAAGGTAAAAGTAATGAATTCTATTGGCCTGCTCGCCAAAGACAGACGAGATATGGGTATTATCAGAAAGACTGTCGAATCCTATGCGGGAGTGATTGCTGGATAAGGAGGACTTGCTATGGCAAGAAGATGTCAATAACCCGCGCTCGAGGTAAACCTCGGACGGGGCTTGCAAAAGAATAAATTATTTTATTTCCACTTTTGTT
>OGDN01001330.1_pt1 | contig 41741 bp, 31 predicted proteins | sample 1570271 | NCBI WGS metagenome assembly OGDN01 (sample SAMEA4384481, study PRJEB24528) | human gut metagenome | reverse complement strand
GATCGGTCGACAAAGGAACCGGTAACCAACGGGGAATGCAAGGAGAGCACCATGGAACAGCATGATCGCGAAGAGCTTGCCGAGGTGAACGCCGCGCGCAAGGGCTTTTACGAATTCCTGGCAAGCATGTACAAGCTGGAACTGACCGACGAGCAGATAGGGACGCTGACGAAGCAGGACCTGCCGACGGATGCCGAGTACGTGGGCGCGGGATACGCGACGGTGAAGGAGTACCTGCGCCATCGCGATTCGGGCACGCGCCAGGAGCTTGCCGTGGACTACGCGCGCGTGTTCTTGTGCGCGGGCATGTACGAGCAGCTGATGGCGCCGCCGTACGAGTCGGTGTACACGAGCGAGGAGCACCTGCTCATGCAGGATGCGCGCGATTCCGCGGTGGCGTTCTACCTGGGCGAGGAGCTGGGCCTGCCGGCCGACAACACCACGCCGGAGGATCATCTGTCGTTCGAGTTCCAGTTCATGGCGAAGCTGATCGAGCGCGCGGGCGCGGCGCTCGATGCTGGCGACGAGGCGCGCTACGCCGAGCTGTGCGCGAAGCAACGCGCGTTCTTCGACGAGCACCTGGCCAACTGGGTGCCGCGTTTGTGCGCTGACGTGCGCGCGTACGCGCAAACCGCGTTCTATCGGGGCGTCGCCGACATCACCGAGGGCTTTCTGCAGTTGGAAGACCAGATGATCGGCCAGAGCGCCCAGGCGGCGTAAGCCATGGCCGCGTACACGCGACGGGCGTTCGCAGGGTTCTGCGGCGCAGCGGCCGTATTCGCCGCGTTCGGCGGGGCGGTGAAGGCGGCCGACGGCGCGTCCGAAACCGCGCTCGTGCGGCCGCCGGGGGCGCAGGACGAGCTGCATCTGCTGGCCTCGTGCGTGAAGTGCGACCGCTGCCGCAGCGTGTGCCACACCGGGGTGATCGGCGTGGCGGAGGTTGGCGACGGCTTTCTACGCGCCCGCACGCCCAAGCTGAACTTCCATCGGGGAAGCTGCGACTTCTGCGGCGACTGCCAGCGCGTATGCCCCACGGGAGCCATCGGGGCGTTCGACCCGGAGGCCGACAAGATGGGCATGGCGGTGGTGCAGAAGGACCGCTGCGTGGCCTACTACCAGGGGTGCGTCGAGTGCCAGAAGGCCTGCCCGTTCGAGGCGATCGCGCTTGATGGAGACGGCCATCCCGTGGTGGACGCCGACCGATGCAACGGCTGCGGCGTGTGCGAGGACGTGTGCCCGGCGCTTGTGTACCGCAGCTTCTCGGGCGGCACGCGGCGCGGCATCGTGGTGGTGAGTCCCAGCGCGTACGCGCGACTGGGGAAGACGGTGGTGGAGGACGAGAGCGAGATGAGCGCGTGATGAAACGGAACTCCAAACTGCTGCGCACGCTGTCCGTCTTGGCGGTGATTGCGCTCGTGTGCCTGGGGCTGGCCCTGCACACCGGTACGGGCACGCCGTCGGCCTGGGGCATCTACGACATCGCGGCCATCTGTCCGCTCGGCGCGGCGGAGGCGGCGCTGGCCAGCAAGACCGTGGTGCCGCCGATGCTCATCGCGCTGGCCATCGGTATTGCGCTGGTGGTGCTGTTCGGCCGTGCGTTCTGCGCCTGGGGCTGCCCGATCCCCCTGCTGAGGCGTATCTTCGGCTTGAAGGAGCCGAAGCGCAAGCGTCGTGCGTCCGATGCGCTCGACGTGCCCGCCGCCCAGCGCGGCGGCGCGGCCGATTCGCGCAACTGGGTGCTGGGCGGCGCGCTGCTGTCCACGGCGGTGTTCGGGTTCCCGGTGTTCTGTCTCATCTGCCCGGTGGGCCTCACGTTCGCCACGCTCATCGCGGTGTGGCGCTTGTTCCAGTTCAACGAGGTGGCCCTGTCGTTGCTGGTGTTTCCGGCCATGCTCGCCCTGGAGGTGCTGGTGCTGCGCAAGTGGTGCAGCCGCTTCTGCCCGCTGGGCGCGCTGTTGTCGCTGGTGTCGCGGCTGAACAAGACGTTTCGTCCCGTCAGCAACGAGGCGACGTGTTTGCGCTCGTCCAAAGGCGAGCCCTGCCATCAGTGCGCCGACGTGTGTCCCGAGGGCATCGACCTGCACGACGCATCCGGCTCGGCGCCGATGCACGAGTGCACGAAATGCCGTGCGTGCGCCGACGCATGCCCGATGCATGCCATCTCGTTTCCGTTTCTTCCGAAACGCGTCGGCGAGGACGGCGACGGGGTCGAAGCGGGGGAGGACGAGCGGGTGTTAGAATAGGCCTTTGCGGTACGGGGAGCGCGGGCTGTTGCGAGGCCGCGTAAAGGGGAGGAACATGATGCGTGAGATGAAGGCTGGCGAAGAGCGGGATCGCGCGCGGTTTTCGGCGACGCGGCTGCTCGAGGACCTGGACGAGCAGTGGCCCAGCATGAAGTTCCTGGGCTTCGGAGCTTATTACGCGTGGATTTTCCTCAGCTACAACAGCGACGTGCTGTTCGGCTGGTCGGGGGCTTCCGTCGGCGGCAACGCCATGTCGGTGATGTACCTGGCTTCCACGACGGCGCTGGGCCTCGTGCTCATCGTGGCCGGGGCGTTCCAGAAAGTCACGGCGCGCATCGTGGAGTCGCGGCTGTCGGTGACGGTGCTGGCGGGAATGGCGACGCTGGCCACGCTGGTGGTGGCCTGGTCGGCGCCTGCCCAGGCCGGCGAGGCGCTGTACGTGGCGGGGTGCTCGCTCACCGGGGTGGGCACCGCGTTCGTCGCCTTGCGCCTGGGTTCGGTGTACAGCACGGTGGGCGCGCGCCAAGCCTTCATGTACACGGCGGGATCGTTCATCTTCGCGGGCATGCTGTACTTCGTCTGCATCGGGCTGCCTCAGCCGGTGGGGCTGCTGATGGCGGCCAGCTTGCCGCTTCTGGCGGTGGTGTTCACCATGGCCGCGGTGCGCGCGCCGAGCGAGCCGGCGGAGGACGTCGTTCCCATGCGCGAGCTTCCGCGCGGCTACTTCATCCGCCTCGTGGTGGCGGTGTCGGTGTTCTCGGTGATCGCGGGCGTGATCAAGGGGTTCATGGCGCTGCAGCAGCCGCTGTCGGCGGCCACGGACCAGGGCGTGATCATCGTGTTCGCCACGGCGTGCGCGGCCGTGCTGCTGTTCGGGCTGGTGGGGCTGCTGGTGCGCGAGTTCGACATCAGCCAGCTGTACTATCCCATCATCATCCTCACGTGCCTGGGCAACCTCGTGGTGCCGTTGTTCGGCGGCCTGGGCGTCATCCAGGGCGAGCTGGTGAGCATCGCGTACAACCTGTTCATCCTCATGGTGTGGTGTCTGCTGGCCAACGTGGCGAACCGCACCGACCTGTCGTACGTTCGCGTGTTCGGGTGGGGCCGCGGCGCGTCGGCGGCGGGCACCACCGTGGGCTGGTTCGCCGGGGCGTCGCTGGCGCCCATGCTGGTGGAGAACCCCAGCAACATGGTGGCGCTTGCCATGGGCATGGTGTTCGTGCTGCTGGTGGTGTCGATGGTCATCCTCAACGAGCGCACCATCGGCATGGCGCTCAGGAAGACCCGCAACGCCCAGACCGACCAGGGGACGGGCGATTTCTTCCCCAACGGTAGGGGGCCGGAGGGCGCTGGGGGCGCCAGCGACGGCGACGGCGCGCCGCGCGAGGGCGCCTGGACGAAAAGCTGCAACGCGCTGGCCGAGCAGGCGGGCCTGTCGCTGCGCGAGCGCGACGTGCTGTTCCTGCTGGGGAAGGGCTATACCATCGAGTACATCGCAGGCGAGTTGGGCATCTCGTTCAACACGGCGAAAAGCCACATCCGCAACGTCTACGCGAAGGCGGGCGTGCATTCCAAGCAGGAGCTGCAAAGCCTCATCGAAGACGGGAAGATCGTGCGCTGAGCGTTCTCCGTCCGGAGTTGGGCGCTTGCCTCTTGTCAGACCTTGCGGTCAATCTGCGAAGATGCCGAAGTTCACCCTGTGCGTGCGCGACGCGTGCGGATACAATAGTGCCGATGAGACAGGGGGCGACGGCTGCGCGGTGCGGCGGCCCTGAGGGTGAAGCGAAGGAGCGCGCACATGACGGAAGTGCAGAAGAGCATGGCCTTGTTCTCGGGGTCGGTCAACCCCGAGCTTGCCGAGGAGATCGCGAAGGATCTGAACGTGTCGCTCGGCAACGTCAAGCTTGAGAAGTTCGCCAACGGCGAGATCTACGCGCGCTACCAGGAAAGCGTGCGCGGCGCGGACGTGTTCCTGGTCCAATCGGTGTGCAGCGGCGCGGGCTACGACGTGAACGATGCGCTCATGGAGCTGCTCATCATGGTGGACGCCGCCAAGCGCGCCTCGGCCCGCTCGGTGTCGGCGGTGGTGGCCCATTACGGCTACGCGCGCCAGGATCGCAAGGCCGCCCCGCGCGAGCCTATCACCGCCAAGCTCGTGGCCGATCTCATGGCCGCGTCGGGCGTGGACAACGTCATCACCATCGACCTGCACCAGGACGCCATCCAGGGTTTCTTCGACCTGCCGGTGAACCATATGACCGCCATGCCCATCTTCGTCGACTACTTCCAGAGCATGGGCCTGGACAAGGACAAGCTGTGCGTCGTGTCGCCCGACGTGGGCCGCGCGAAGGCCGCGAAGAAGTTCTCCACCATGCTGGACTGCGACATCGCCATCATGCACAAGGACCGCCCGAAGCACAACCAGGCCGAGATCACGGCGCTCATCGGCGACGTGCACGGCAAGGTGTGCATCCTGAACGACGACATGATCGACACGGCCGGCTCGCTGGTGGCCGCCGCCACCACGCTCAAGGCGAAGGGCGCCGAGAAGGTGTACGCGTGCGCGACGCACGGCCTGTTCAGCGGCCCGGCGTACGAGCGCATCGCGAACTCGTCCATCGAGGAAGTGGTGGTGACGAACGCTGTGCCCGTGCCGCTGGAGCGCCAGACCGGCAAGGTGAAGGTGCTGTCCGTGGGCCCGCTGTTCGCGAAGACCATCAGCAACGTCTACAACAACGGCTCCGTCGCCTCGCTGTTCGAGTAGAGGTCCGATGTTTTTGATCGTTGGCCTGGGAAATCCGGGCGAGGAGTACGAGCATACGCGGCACAACGCCGGGTTCGACGCCGTGGACCTGATCGCCGAGGAGGTGGGCGCGCGCTACTGGAAGACGGAATGCGGCGCGCTGACCACCAAAGGCGTGTATCGCGATCATGACCTGGTGCTGGCCAAGCCGCAAAGCTACATGAACACGTCGGGCGGTCCGGTGAAGCAGCTGATGAACGCGTACGGCGTGGATGCTGAGCACCTGATCGTCGTGCATGACGAGCTGGACATCGACCCCGGTACCGTGCGCGTGAAGTTCGGCGGCGGGCACGCGGGGCACAACGGCCTGCGCTCCATCTGCGACAAGCTGGGCACGCGCGACTGGCATCGCGTACGCGTGGGCATCGGGCGCCCGCCGGGACGCATGCCCGTGGTGGACTGGGTGCTGTCGAAGCCGAAGAAGGACGCGGCCGACGACTTCGTTCAAGCCACCGACCGCGGCGCGCAGGCAGCGTTGTCCCTGGTGCAGGTAGGGCTGGAGAAGACCCAGCAAGCGTTCAACTAGCGCGCACCCGTCGAAAGTGGCGGGTGCGTTTTCATTTCACCGTTACGAGTAATTCCACGAGAACGATGACGGTGAGGAATAGCAGCAAACCGCCGATGGCGCGCGCCTGCTGTTTGTCGGCTCCGGTGCGTTTCTCGAGGTCGCTCGTTCCGGGATGGAAGTTCACGAGCGAGAGGCCCTTGCCCGTGATCAGCATGTACAGGGCTGGCGTGAGTAGGGAGAGCGCCACGACGAGGCAGACGATCCCTCTGATGAGCGAGCCCATGTTCTCTGGCATCGAGAAGCCTCCCAGCTGGAAGGCGGCGAAGACGTAGGCGGCGTCGAGGCAATCAATGATCGCAAGGCAGATGGAGAAGACGCAAAACATGCTGGTGACGGGACCGTCGACGACGAGCCAATCTTCCCGTCCGGTTTCTCGCTGGCGCACGACCACGGCGTATATCGACACGAGGACGAACGCGATGACGGCGATGATGCCGGCGGCAACGAACAGCTCGCCTTTCGATCCCCATCGATCCGGGCCGCTTGCTCCGTAGTGCAGGGGGACGCTATCCGGCAGAAACGGTTGGGCGAGCGCGGTCAGCACAACCGGCAGGATGGCCAGCACAGCCAGCAGCGCAACGCGTCCGCGGCTCATGCGGTAGGCGGGCGCGGCTACCTCGTCGATGTCGGGATCGCATAGTTCGTTTCGGTCGGTCTCGTTTTCCGCCATGCGCGCTCCCTTCCTCTGTAGCCTAGCAATACTAAATATAGCTGAACTGGTATTATCATGCAAGGTGGCTAGGATGCCGGCGCGCGCAAAAACAGCGGCGTAATTGCGTCGGAGGACGTACTCGTTGGCTGTCCCCAAATGGCAAGCTGTGGCAATTTTGGAGGCGGTTTCGGACGGGTCGGGCTGAATGCCAGGGCGGATGCACGACGTAAGGCCAGGTCGCGTGGAACCTGAAACGAGTTCGCTCGGGCTGACTTTGCCATAGCTGCCAATTTGGGGACAGCGTTTGGCGCCCGTGCCTGCTGCTTGTTTGAGTTTTGGCGCTATGCGCTTTGGTGTCCATTGCGCATGTCGAGCTCCGCGATCTCTTTCTGAACTTGGTCGATGAAATCTTGTCGATTGTGGACGTCGAATTTGCGGTAGATATGCGTGATATGCGTTTTGACGGTGCCATCGGACAAGCAGAATACCTCGCAAATATAAGGACGGCTTCTGCCTTGAGCCAAAAGGAGGAATACCTCGCTTTCGCGGGAGGAAAGATTGTGCCGCTTCGCGATTTCCAGATGGTATTTCGTCAGGGTTTCGCTGACGCGTTGCTCTATCGAGGCTTCGTTGCGCTCTGTTGGCTCGCTTGCGCTTGTCGAACGATCACCTTGAAGCTCCGCTACGCCTTCGCGAGACGGCAAAGAGAGCGAGCGCTCGATTTCCATGGGGCGCGTGCTCATGGGACGTATGGCGACTACCATCACGAGGAAGATGGCTACGGCCATCAGGATTCTGATATCGACATGAGCTTCCTGAACGAGGAACAGCCACGGTACGGCGACTAAGCCGAAAGCTGAATCGCTTATTCCTTGGAACAGCCAGGCCGGCGCCGAAGCCGAGCGGATGGCGGTGATGATCATGGTTCCCGAGAGCAGGTGCCCGAACAACTCTACGGTCAGGTAGAGCCAGTCGAACACGGGATCTGCGATCCGTGCGAAAACGTACTCATTCTGAAGAACGTAGATGAGAAAGCCTCCGGCTAGGACAAGGAACGCAGGCTGGTATCGAACAAGCATCTGATTATTGCTGTTGCGAAGCAGGGTGAGGTATGCGCAAGCAGTCAAAGCGAGGGCGACTGTGAGGTAGCCTGCCGGAGTTGAGACGGGCGATCCCAAATGGTTGCTTCCCCAAAGTCCAAGATGGCTGGTGCCTCTCAGAGCCGCCAGTATCAACGATACGGCTACTAGCAGAAACACGAGGTCGTACATACCTTTTTTCGTCAAAAGTGGGCGAGAGCGGTATGCTTCGAGATAGCGTGATGTGCCGAAGCGCTTGAGCGCCTCCAGGCACGCGAAGGAGACCCAAGGCAGAATCGAAGCCAAAACCACTTGTGCCGACGAGGTCAGAGCCGTGCTTAACTCCGAGCCGACGATCGTTTTAAGAATCAAGCTCGCTGATAAGGCTCCTATTGCCATGACGAGGCGTTTCGTTTTTGCGAGCTCGCAATAGATGAGCAAAGTCGTCGCGTAGTATCCGGCGCCGCAGCAGACGAGTCCCAGAAGCGCGATGATCTCCGACGGCAGCGCCGTTTGCAGGTAGGCGAAGCCGTATAGTCCTGTTCCAAGGAAGGCGGCTGTCGGAGCCGCCTTCGTCAGCACCTGTGTTTTTCTTTGCGGGGCTTTCGCCAAAAGCACGGATCCTATGGCGCAAAGAGTGAATCCGACGAGAAAGAACAGGCGGGCGTTACCCAATTGCTGAATGATCGAGGATGACGGCGCGAACCCGAATCCATGCCCTAGAAGGTCGGCCCATACTATCACGGCGGTGAGTCCGATCGACGCGATGATGGCGATAGCCGCATCCGAACGGGCTGCTTCGTTGTTAGGCGAATGGGGCGCGACGTTCTTCATAGGAGCCTTTCTGCGTTCCATGGAGATTCGAAAGCCTTGCTTCGTGCTCGAACGATGATTGATGATCGTTTGCCGCGTTGCGTTCGATTCCGGATTCGCTCCGGATGGGAAAGCGTTCGCGTATTTGCTCTGCTGGAGAGCGTCGGATTCGAGATGCTTAAGGTTTCCGGTTCGATCCACTATAGAACATCGGGGTTCTTGCGGTAAGCGTACGGAGGGCGATATTGCCGCGTTCGGGGTATCTTGGTCGAAAATCATCCGGTTCGGGGATACGTTTCAGCTTCATTCGGACAGTTTGGCAGACGAGCAGATTCCGCAAAAGAGGTAAAAGTGGGGGCGGCGGGCTACGGAGCACGCCTTGCCGTCTGATGAACCGCTGGTTGCGTTGGGTTGGCGATCGATATGGAAAGGGATGCGATATGGAGGGAGAGCTTGTGACGACGGACGTGAATCGAGAAGGGGTCAAAACGACGCGCCGCAGTTTCTTGAAGGGCGCAGGTTTGGCTTTGGCCGGTGCTACTGCTTTTGGTCTTGCGGGGTGCGCCGGCGGTGGGGCCGATGCGGCTTCTTCTGAAGAAAAATGGGATGGGGAATACGATGTTATCGTGGCGGGTGCCGGAATCGCGGGCCTTACTGCTGCGATAACGGCAGCGGATGAGGGTGATGGGGCCACCTGCCTTGTTATCGAGAAGGGTTCGATGCCGAATGGAAACAGCCCGTATTGCGCGGGCTGGCAGCTCTATTTCGACGAAACCGATGGTCCGATGAATTATCTGGGTCACCTTATCGGAGAGAGCACGCCGGAGCAGACGATTCGGGCGTTCGTGGAGGAGTCGAAGGAGAATCTTAACTGGATTCTGGGTTTGGGTGCCAAAAAGGAGTGGCTGAACATCTACGAACCCGACCCATCGGGGGAGGAGACGAACGAATACGCCGAGTACCCCGACGACAACACGGTGGGCTTCCTTCTCTTCAAAACGGAGGGCGATCAGCCCCATCATATCCATGAATTCTTGTTCTCCGAAATGAAGAAGCGCAACGACACGATAGAGTACAAGGCTTCCACGCCGTTGGAGTCGCTTGTTCGCGATGCCTCGACGGGCGAAGTGACGGGCGTTGTGGCGGGCGGCAAATCGTACCGTGCGAAGCGAGGCGTCATCATGTGCACGGGGGGCTTCGAAAGCGACCCGGATATGCTTCGCGACTATACGGGCGTCAAAGGTTATCCGTATGCAGGCAAGGCGAACACTGGCGACGGGCATCGTATCTGCATGAAAGCGGGTGCCGACTTCTGGCATATGCACGGAGGCGCCCAATACTGGCTCTCTTTGCGCAACATAGAGAACACCCGGTTCGTTTCGACGTTGTACTCGTTTACGGTGAAGCAGCACGGCATCACCGTCGGCGTGAACGGACGAAGGTTCTACCAGGACTTCGACGCATGCAGCAATTTCAAAAAATATGCGCTGCCCGATACCGACATAACTCGCAACGTCGGCTACCGACACGGCATCACGCAGTTCGGTGGAGATATGGCGCACCTTCCCTTGCCGGAAAAGGGTTGGTTCGTATTCGATCAGGCGGGTCTTGACGCGGGTGCGTGTCCGGAAGAGACTTCGACCGATCCCGTCGGTGACGGATGGGCGGTTTCAGCGGACACTCTCGAGGAGCTTGCCAAGGTTATCGAAGTTCCCGAAGACGAGCTGCTGAAAACGGTCAAGCAATGGAACGAGTTTGTGGACAAGGGAGAGGACCTCGCTTTCTACCGTCCTTCTGACACGCTCACCGGTTTGAACCAGCCTCCTTACTACGCGATGCTTTGCGTCCCTGCACTGCTCAATACCGATGGCGGTCCGGTTCGCAACGAAAAGGGGGAGATTCTCGACCCGTTCGGGCGGGCTATTCCGGGATTGTATTCTGCCGGTGAGTTCGGTTCGATTTGGGGCCATCTGTACCAAGGAGGTGGAAACGTGGGGGAGTGCGGTGCGTTCGGGAGGATATCGGCTAGAAGCGCACTCGCTCGTTCGTAGCGATAGGCGTTTCCGGAGTCGATTGCTTTCGGGTTGTTCGCTAAGATGATCCGATGGCCTCACGCATGTCTTTCAAGCGACCCGTCCAAGGAGGAGCCTCGTGCGCTTTGGCGATTTTGCATCGCGAAGCGCGAGAGGCTCCTCCTGCGTTCGCGCATATTTGGGATATACTGGAATGCGCTGGTGGGAAACGGAGGGCAGGCGACATGCGGGCATGAAACGAGTGAAGAGCGAGCGGATGGGCGTGTACGCGCTGTTCGCCATCGTCGTGCTGGCATCGGCGTCGGGGAATCTCTCGCAGACTGCGGTTAACGCCATGCTGGGCGATATCATGCTGCAGTTCGGCCTGACGGTTGACCTGGGGCAATGGCTGACAACCAGCTACATGCTGGTGCTGGGCATCACCGTTCCGGTGGCCACGTTTCTCTCGCGACGCTTCTCGGTGCGCCAGCATGTGTTCATCGCGCTCGCGTTCTTCCTGGTGGGGGCGTTGGCCGACCTGTTTGCTCCCAACTTCGGCGTGCTGCTGACGGGTCGCGTGTTCCAGGCTATCTCCACGGGCATGCTCATGCCCCTCATGCAGACCATCGCCATGACGCGCTTCCCGCGCGGTCGTCAGGCCACGGCCATGGGCGTGGCAGGCATCGCGATGGGCTTCGCGCCGAACATCGGTCCCACCATCGGCGGGGCGATGAGCTTCTCGCTGGGATGGCGCAGCTTCTTTGTGCTGCTCGTGGTCATCATGTTGGCACTTGCCGCTGCGGCGGCCGTCGCCATCAAACCCTCGGCGGCTCCCGACAAGAGCGCACGACTCGACGTGGTGTCGCTCGCGCAGTCGACGCTCGGGTTCGGCGGGCTGCTGCTGGCGTTCTCGAACGCGAGCAGCTTCTCGTTCGAAAGCCCGTTCATCTGGGCTCCGCTTGTGCTAGGCGCGCTGTTCCTCGTGCTGTTCGTGCGGCGGCAGAAGCGGGTGAACGACCCGCTGATCAGCATGGATATCTTCGCATCGCGTCAGTATCGCGCGGGCTTCATCGCGCAGAACCTGCTGAACGCCTCCTTCATGGGCGTGACGCTGATCGTGCCGCTGTACGTGGAAGGGCTGTGCGGCGGAACCGCGCTCGAAGCCGGAGTGGTGCTGCTGCCCGGCACCGTGGCCGCGCTCGTGCTGAATCCGCTGGCGGGCGTGCTCACCGACAGGGTGGGCGTGCGTCCCGTCGCGCTGGTGTCGGGCGCGTTTCTGGCGACGGGCGCGGTGCTCATGTCGTTTCTCGATGCGGACACGCCGCTGTACGTGACCACGTTATGTCAGGCGCTGCGCGCGGTGGGCGTGTCGGGGCTGGTGGGGCCGCTGACATCGTGGAGCCTGGCGCAGTTGCCGCGGCCTATCGTGGCCGACGGCTCGTCGTTCTGCATCTCGGCTCGCCAAGCGTGCGCATCGCTGGGCACGTCGGTCATGGTGTTCCTCATCGCGGTGGCGGGCGCGTCTGCGGCGGGGCTCGCGAACCCCGCGCTGGCCTACCAGCTGGCCTTCGGCTTCTCCGCCGTCATGGCCGTGGCCACCCTGGGCTTCATCGTGGCGAAGGTACGCTAGCTGCGAAACATGCGCGAGCGCAGCGAGCGGAGCCGTGCGCGGCCCATCATCGCCCGAAAAACACGTCTCAGGTGCGAAAACCGTGTTTTACGGGCGATGATGCGTTGTCTCGCTAAACGAGGTCGGCTTTCGTCATGTCGTCGGGCAGGCCCGCCTGCGGCATGGCGAGGGTGCCGGCTTTCTCGCGGCGGTGCATATCCCACAGCATGAGGGCCGCGACCGCGATGAACGCGCTGCCACCGAGGATGCCGACGGGCATGGGCCCCACGAAGGGGTTGCCGCCCGTGAGCGAGAACATGATGCCCGCGCTGACGAACGCGTTGATCGCACCGTGGCCGACGGCCGCCGCCAAGCAACTGCCCGTGCGCACAGTGACGTAGGTGAGGAAGATTCCAAGCACCGTGCAGAACACGCACATGGCAGCGATGCCGGTGAACGGCCAGCCGTGATACCCCACGCCGTAGTTGTGCCCGATGATGGTGAGCGGCGCGTGCCACAAACCCCAGATCACGCCCGTGACCAGCAGCGTCGGCACGATGCGCAGGCGCGCAGCCGTCTTCGGCACCAGGTAGCCGCGCCAGCCCCATTCCTCGCCGAACGTCGTGAAGATGTTGAGCGCGGGGCCCAGGAACACGGCGAAAGGCAGCTGGGCCAGCAGCATGGCACGCACTTGGTCGGCGGAGACGTCGCCCGCGCCCGCCGCCGCTGCGGCCTGCTGTTGCGTGGCGACGATGGTCGACATACTGGGGTCGAAATCCTGCGGGAACGCCAGAAAGTACGCCGCTGCGCCGATGACGGCCAGCAGGGCGGGCCCGAACCAGGCGACGGCGAACCACGGCAGGGACTTCTTGAACCCGCGCGGCTTGATGAGGCTGTTCTTGAACCCCTCGCGCGTGACGAGGCGCGTGATGAGCACGCCCAGGGCGGGGAAGAACATGGCGGCGCCGGTGGCGAACTGCGCGGCGACCGGAGGAACGCCCACGAGCGCTCCCGACGATATCGGATACACCACCCCGAACTCGTACGCCCAGGTCAATATAAACGTAACAGCTAGAAATATCGCGATCCTCTTCACGATGCATTCCTTTCTCGATCGGGGCGTGCCTTCTTTGGCGCGGAGGCTCGTGCGGGATATGTGCGTCACTCGCCTCGTCGATCGCACGCCGCCCACGTCACGAACCGGCGCGGCACGCGCGCATCGTCCGCAAGCGAGCCTCCGCGCCAAGGAAATGCGACGACGGATTCCTCTTGCATCTTTGTTCCATCTGTTATAGCATAAATACAACAAACAACTGCGGGGAGGTCAACAGCCGCGAACGGATCACGGATAGGGAAGGAAGCGAGCATGACGGCAGAACAGAAGAAGGCCGCTCCGGTGCTTTCGGTCAACCATGTGGTGAAGGCGTTCGGCGCGAAGCGGGCGGTGGACGATGTGACGCTCGACGTCATGCCGGGCGACATCTTCGGATTCGTCGGCCACAACGGCGCCGGCAAAACCACGCTCATCCGCGCTATCGTGGGCGTGACGGGCTTTGACGAGGGCGACATCCGCATCGCAGGTCAGTCGGTGAAAACCGACGCGCTGGCCTGCAAGCGCATGATCGCCTACGTGCCCGACAACCCCGACATCTACGAGTTCCTCACGGGCATCCAGTACCTCAACTACCTTTCGGACATCTTCGAGGTGCCCGCCGACGTGCGCGAACGCCGCATCCGGGCGTACGCGGAGCGGCTGAGCCTCACCTCGGCGCTGGGCGACCTCATCTCCTCGTACTCGCACGGCATGCGCCAGAAGCTGGTGCTCATCGGCGCGCTCGTGCACCAACCGACGCTGCTGGTGCTGGACGAGCCGTTCGTCGGCCTCGATCCCGAGGCGTCCTTCCACGTGAAGGAGATGCTGCGCGAGCTGGCCGACGGCGGCTCGGCCGTGTTCTTCTCCAGCCACGTGCTGGAAGTGGTGGAGAAGCTGTGCAACAAAGTGGCCATCATCAAGCAGGGCACGCTGCGCGCATACGGCCCCACGGCCGACGTGGTGGGCGACGAGAGCCTGGAGGACGTGTTCCTCGACATGATCGACCGGAACGCGTAGGGGGTTTGCCATGAAACCGTTCATTCTGCTGTTGAAGATACAGCTGCTAGGGCTGTTCGGCATCAACAAGACGCTGCACGCCGACCCCGCGAAGGCGAAGCGCACGCTGGCGCTTGCGGCGCTGGTCGTGGCGGCCGTGGTGGTGTTCGCCTCGGCGTACTCGGCGGGCGTGGCGCAGGGGCTCGTCCAAATCGGCCTGGCCGAAGCCGTTCCCCTGGTCGCGGTGCTCGTGGGCGCGATCGCCGGCGCGGTTGCGGCGTTCCTCAAAACGAACGGCGTGCTGTTCGGCTTCAAGGACTACGACCTGGTGATGTCGCTTCCGGTGCCCACGTCATCGGTGGTGCTGTCGCGCATCGCGTCGCTGTACGCCATGAGCCTGCTGTTCGGCGTGCTGGTGATGGTGCCGGCTTTCGCCGTGTACGCGTCGGCTGCTGGGGTGTCGGCGGTCGGGGTCGCGTGCATGGCGCTGTCCATCGTGCTGGCGCCGCTTCTGCCCCTGGCCGCGGCCGTCGTGCTGGCGGTGCTGATCGCTGCGGTGTCCTCGCGCTTCAAGCACGCGAACGTCGCGGTCATCGTGCTGACGCTGGCCGCCACGCTGGCGGCGGTGTTCGGCTCGTTCGCGCTGTCCGGCCAATCCGACGACCTGGCGGCGTTGAGTGCGCTCGGCGCCCAGCTGACGGGGCAGCTCGCGGCCATCTTCCCGCCGGCCGCATGGGCGACCGCGGGCATCGTGCAGGGCGACCTCGCGCGGTTCGCCGCCTTCGCCGCGGTCGACATCGCGGCTGCAGCGGCGGTGTTCGCGCTGGTCGTGCGCTTGTTCGTGCCGGTGAACTCGCTGCTCATGTCATCCAGACCGCGCGGGACGTTCTCGTTCGACGGCAAGGACGCTGCACGCTCGAAGTCGTCCACGCCCTTCCGCGCGCTCATGGTGAAGGAGCTGCGGCTGTTGGCCGCCACGCCCATCTACTTCATGAACGCGTGCATAGGCTACGTGCTGGTGCTGGTTGCAGCCGTCGCGGTGGCGGTGGGCTCTGCCACGGGGATGCTGTCGCTCGATTTGCTGCCGCCCGCGTACGCGCCGTTCGTCGGCGCGCTGCTTCCGTGGGCGCTCGCGTTCTTCTGCGCTATCTCGTCCACGACGGCCGCGTCGGTTTCGCTCGAGGGCTCGGCGCGTTGGCTCATGCTGACGGCTCCCGTGTCGCCGGCGACGGTGCTGGGAGCGAAGGTGGCCGTCAACCTGACCATCGCCGTGCCGTGCGTCGTGGTGTCGGCCGTGCTCATGGCGGCGTCGCTGCCGCTGGACGCCCTGTCCGTCGCGGCGCTGTTCGCGGTGCCGCTTGCGGCCAGCATGCTGGCGGCATGTCTGGGACTGGCGCTTGACGCGCGCAGCCCGAAGTACGACTGGACCAGCGTGTACGAGCCGGTGAAGCGCGGCGTTCCGGTGTTCGCCGTGATCATGATCGGCATGGTGTTCTGCGTCCTCGGCATGGGCGTCACGACGTTGCTAGGCGTGGGCGCGTCGCTCGTGCTGGCGCTTCTGGCGGCCGCGGTCTCCGTCGCGGCGTACCGCGGCGCGGTGAAGCGGGGGCTGAGGGCGTAGTCGCTCAAGGCGGCGCGGAGGACGAATGTGCGAGACGATAATCGCCTGCGCGATCGCCGCCTCTCGGTTGCGCGCGCTACAATACGACGAGGAAACGAAAGGGAGAAGGCGTGCGTATGGTTATTCGCATCGATCAGAAGTCGGAAGAACCGCTGTACCTGCAGATACGCAGCCAGATCATCGCGGCCATCGCCACGGGCGAGCTGGTGCCCGGCACGGCGTTGCCATCCGTTCGCGCGCTGGCTAGCGACTTGGGCATCAACCTGCACACGGTGAACAAGGCGTACGCCGTGCTGCGCGACGAGGGCTACGTGCTGATGCGCGGCCGATCGGGCGCCTACATCGCCGACCCGTGCGAGGACGATCGGGCCGACCGCGCCCAAATCGAGCTGGCGAAGATGGAGGACGGCCTGTTCGAGCTGGCGTTGGCGCACCGGGCGCGCGGCGGCACGTGGGGCGAGTTCCTGGAGTGCGCGCAGCGCCAGGCCGCGCGCGCCTACGGGGCGGGCGAACGATCCGATGCCCGAACTGCGCAAGCGAGCCGCGACGCGCAGGGCGAGAACATCGAGCGCGCCGCCTCGTGCGAACCGGCGTTCAAAGGGGGTGCGCTGTAGTGGAAGGGTTCGACCCGACCGTCATAATGGCCGTTACGGCATTGCTCATGCCGGTCATCGGCGCGTTCATGGCCATCACCCCGTACCTCATGCGCCGCGGCGAGGTGTTCACGGTCACCGTTCCCACCTCCGAGCAGCACGATCCGTACGTCGTAGGACTCAAGCGCCGCTACGCCGCCATCGTCGGGTCGGCTACGGCGGTGTTCACGGTCATCGGCTTCGCGAGCGCCGCCATGGGCAACGCAGGCGGCGTGCTGGGCGCGCTGATCGTCGGGTCGCTGGCGGTGACCGCAGGCGGCTACGCGCTCATGCTGGCGTTCCGCGCCAAGATGTCCGCATACAAAGCCAAGCGCGGTTGGACGGCTGACGCGCAGGAGTCTGTCGCGGTGGTGGGCGAGCAGCCCGTGCCGCGAGCCATCTCTCTCAAATGGAACCTGTTGTACCTGCCCATCATGGCCATCACCTTCGCCGTGGGCGCGGTGGGTTACGTGCATATGCCCGACATGATTCCCATGCATATGGGCTTCGACGGCACCGTGAACGATTGGGCTGAGAAAACCCCGCTCATCCTGTGGATGCCGGTACTCATCCAGGGGTTCATGGCCGCGTGTTTCGTGTTCTCCCACTGGACCATCGCTCGTTCGAAGAAGTGGGCCGAACCCGGCGCGCCGGCCACGTCGGCGCTGGCCTACGGCCTGTTCGCCCGCGCGCAGAGCATCTATCTGGTGGCGGGAGGCGTGGTGATAGCGGTGGCCATGATCGCCATGCCGCTGTCGTTCATGAACGTGATCGACCTGGGTCAGGCAGCCGTCTTCATCATGATCGCGGCTATCGTGCTGTGCGTCGGCGCCATGGCCATCAGCCTCGTGTACGGCCAGGCGGGTTCGCGCGTGTTCAAGAACATGCAGACATCCGATCGGCTGCATGTGGACGACGACCGTTATTGGAAGTTCGGCGTGTTCTACTGCAACCCCGACGATGCCAGCCTGTTCCTGCCCGAGCGTTTCGGCGTCGGTTGGACGCTGAACTGGGCGCGCCCTGCTGTGTGGGCCATCGTCGCAGGCGGTTTCGTGGTAACGGCCGCGTTCGTGGTGGCCGTGATGCTGCTGTTCTAGGCGAGGCGCGTGCTACATGCGCTGGTTGCATGCGCAAGCTGGGCAGCCGAGGCGAAGTCCCCCTGAAAATGAGACATTGACTCCGTCCTTTTGTCTTGTTCTACACGTTGTCCTCCAGATCGATTTGCATGAGCATCACGTTCTCGCGCAGCCGTTTGTACGAGGAGCGGGGCAGCGCCCCCTCCTCGTAGCGCGCCTGAATGGCTTCCAGCTCAAGCCGCAGTCCTTGGCGCTGGATGTCCACGGCTTTGTTCGCAGTGCTGGTCAGCACGGTGATGGACGGGCTTGCGGCGCTGTGAATGGTTTGCACGAGGCTTTGGTATTCCAGTAGCAGCTTGCTCAGGTTCTCGGTAGGCTCTTCCGAAGTGGGAGAGGCGAGCTCCGCCTGCAACTTTTCGATGACGTGCTCGTTGCTGCGGAGGCGCAGGTCGCGCTCGGCCTGCACGCGCTCGGAGAGATCGTCGCCGGGCAGCGCCTCCACGATACGATGCCATCCTGCGTGAGCGAGCGTGCGCACGCGCAGGTAGGCGATTTGCAGCGACACGCGGTCGGCATGATGGCGCAGCAGATTTTCCGTGCGCGAGAGGCGCTTGATGTGCCGGTACCCTATCAGCTGATCCACTTCCTCGCGTTCAAGGAGGTCGAGCGTGAAATCGCGTTCCCACCGGTTCGCTTTCAGGCGCAAGGGCGCCATGGACTCGTCGGGCAGTTCGCTTCTGTTCTTCAGGCGGGCTATGCGCTCGTTGTAGCCGTGGACGACCGCTTGCGTGGCCGCGCGGTTCTCGCCGGTTTGACGTGCCGCCAGCTCTTCGATGACCGATCGGAGTATCTCGATATTGGCTTGCTCCTCGTCGAAGCAATCCTCGTCGTCGGTATCTTTCTTCGGCGCGATCAGCGGCACGGCAAACGTGGCCAACAGCATGGTGACCACGATGACGCCGCATGCTAGGAACAGCAGCAGCTCGCGCTGCGGGATGGAGAAAGGAATAGTGAACGCCACGGCAAGCGTGATGGTTCCCTTCGGGCCGGCCAAGGTCATGATGGCCGTCGAGCGAAGCTCATCCAACGTCATCCGGCCTCTGCGTTGGCGATGGACGCGCTCCATGATAAGCACCCAAAGGAAGCGGGCGGCTAGCATGAGCACGGTGATGCCCAGGATGTAGCCGATGAGAACGTCGTTATCGATGGTGACGTTTTCCCAGGTACGCTGCATGGCGCGCGGCAGCTGAGTACCCAGAAGCACGAATACGATGCCGTTGAGGGCGAACGTCAGCACGCGCCACACGCTGGCGGACACGATATTCATGCGCGAGACGGACGGGCCGATGGCGCGCGGCGATACGACGTTCAAAATGCCGGCGGCGACGACTGCGATGATACCGCTGGTGCCCAGCGCGTTGGCCACCAGGTACACGATGAACGGCACGAACACCTCGAACAGCACATGGAACGTGGTGTTCTCGAGGCCCCACGAGCGCACGCGGCGCACGATGAAGTTGCCCGTGAGCCCCAACGCTACGCCCACGAGTACGCCGCCGAGGAATGCGAAGAAGAAGTTCGCCGTGGCGCCGACCAGCGAGAATGTACCGGTGACGGCTGCGGCTATGGCGAATTGGAACGACACGATGCCCGAGGCGTCGTTGATGATGGATTCGCTTTCCAAGATATTGCGCGAACGTGCGGGGATCTTCACCTGCTTCGACAGCGAGGCGACCGACACCGCGTCGGTGGGTCCGAGCGCGGCGCCCAAGGCGAACGCCGCGGCCAAGGGGATGGATGGAACCAGCCAGTTGACGGCGAACCCGATGATCAGGGCCGAGGCGATGACCAGCCCGACGGCCAGCGACAGCACCGGGCGTTTGTTCTCCCACAGCGCCTTCTTGTCGAGGTTTTTGGCCTCGTCGTACAGAAGCGGGGCTATGAACAGCACTAGGAACAGGTTGGGATCGAAGGCGATGCTGATCTGCGTGCCCATGACCAGCGCGATGAGCAGGCCCAGCCCTATCTGGATGAGGGGCGATGACACTTTGGGAACCAGCTGGTCGATGACGGATGAGAGCAGCACGGCGGCCAGCATGAGCAGCGAGAATTCAAGGAGTTCCACGCGGCGCCTCCTTTTGCATGATGATCAGGGCTTGACCCCATTGTAACGCAATCGCTAGCTGGCGGGGCGTTGCGAGTCGGTCTTCCTGCTTGGGGTCGGGATTCGAGACGAGGTTTCGTATGGGCATGAGGCGCAAGATGAGGGCGGCCTTCTCGTGGATCGGCGGCTCGCTTTCCCGCCATGCGCTATAATCGGCCTTCCGAACTACGTGAAGAAGGATGGCGGGCGATGGCGTTTCTGCTTGGATGCGAAAAGGTGCGGGTCGATTTCCCCACGAAAGAGGTGTTCTCCGAGGTGTCGCTGGGCGTTGACGAGGGCGACCGGGTGGGCATCGTCGGGCGCAACGGCGACGGCAAGTCGACGCTGCTGAACCTGTTGGCAGGCACGCTGGAGCCAGACGAAGGCCGCGTGCTGCGCAACGGCGCCGTGCGCGTGGGCGTGCTGGGACAGGCCGACTCGCTCGATCCCGCTGCCACGGTGGGGCAAGCCGTGGTGGGCGATCTGCCTGAATACGAGTGGGCCGGCGACGCGCGCATCCGCGACATCATTGCCGGGTTGGCCGGCGATATCCCTTGGGACGCGCAGGTGGGAACGCTGTCGGGCGGGCAGCGCCGTCGAGTGGACCTCGTGCGGCTGCTCATCGGCGACTGGGACGTGCTGGCGCTGGACGAGCCCACGAACCATCTGGATGTGCGCGCTATCACGTGGCTGGCGGACCATCTGAAAACCCGCTGGAAAAAGGGCGCGGGCGCGCTGTTGGTGGTCACGCACGACCGTTGGTTCCTCGACGAGGTGTGCCTGCGTATGTGGGAGGTGCACGATAAACGGGTGGAGCCGTTCGAGGGCGGATTCTCGGCCTACATCATGCAGCGCGTGGAGCGCGATCGCGTGGCCGCGCTAGCCGAGCAGAAACGCCAGAACGAGCTGCGCCGCGAGCTGGCGTGGCTCTCGCGCGGCGCACGGGCGCGTGCGACGAAGCCGAAGTTCCACGTGGCCGCCGCCCAGGAACTCATCGCCGACGTGCCGCCTTTGCGCGACGAGCTGGAGCTCAAGCGCATGGCCATGGCGCGCCTGGGCAAGCAGGTGGTCGACCTCGAGCACGTGAGCGTGCGCTTCGACGACAAGACGATCCTCGACGACGTGGACTGGATCATCGGCCCGGGCGACCGCTACGGCATCGTCGGCGAGAACGGCACGGGCAAGACCACGCTGCTGCGCGTGATCCAGGGTCTGCAGCGCCCGAACGCCGGCGAGGTGAAGATCGGCAAGACCGTGCGTTTCGCCGTGCTGTCGCAGCATCTGGACGATCTGTCCGAACTGGGCGACGACCGTGTGCGCCAGGTCATCGGCCGCTACAGCCGTCGCACGATGCTGGACGGCAAGGAGATGACGCCCGCCCAGCTGCTGGAGAAGCTGGGCTTCAAGCGCGCCGACCTCAACGAGCCGGTGAAGGACTTGTCCGGCGGGCAGAAGCGCCGTCTGGCCCTCATGTTGATCCTGCTGGACGAGCCGAACGTGCTGATCCTCGACGAGCCCGGCAACGACCTGGACACCGACATGCTGGCCGTGGTGGAGGACCTGTTGGACGCCTGGCCGGGCACGCTGCTTCTGGTCACGCACGACCGCTACCTCATGGAGCGCGTGACCGACCACCAGTTCGCCCTGGTGAACGGGAAGATCCGTCATCTGCCGGGTGGGGTGGACGAGTATTTGAGGTTGTCCGACGCTTCCCCCTCTTCCATGGCGGCCGGCAGTCCCGCACGTCAACGCCCTGCGCACGCCGCCGATTCGGGCTTATCTGGGACCGAAGCATCGCCCGAAAGCTCCCGCCTCTCCGGCGGCGAGCAGCGTACCCTGCGCAAGCTCATGCAATCCAACGAGCGCAAGGTGGAAACGCTCAACGGCAAGATCGAGGACGTGCGCGCGAGCATGGCCGCCGCCGACCCCACCGACTTCACCGCGCTCGGCGACTTCCAAGCCCAGATTTCCGATCTCCAACAGCAGATCGATGCCCTTGAGGAAGAATGGATGGAAGCCGCCGAGAAGCTGGGGGAGTAGCTACCGTACCTCTTTGAACGGAACCGGACGGACGGGTTTGCTGACGAGCGTGTCGTTGGCTGGTGATGCGGCCGCGCGTTCGAAGCCGATGAAGGCCTCGATGATGCCTTGGGCCTCGAACGCCCGATTGCGCTTGCCGATGTTGATTTGTCTGACGATGCCGGCTTCTGCAAATCGCTCGATGACTGTGTTTGCCGTCGGCATTGATCTTCCGATGGCGCGAGCCATGCTCGCCGCAGTGAAAATAGGCCGACCTGCCATGGCATCGGCCAGTGCGCCGAGCGCAGGCGTGCGTTTCCCGAGAGCCTCGTGTCGGCAAGCAGTGCCCGATGAATGGTTTTCAGCAAGGCCACTGATACGGGTTCCTGCGCTGCTTGCGTGAGCGCCTCGTTTATGGGTGGGAAGAGCTTCGTGCAAGCGGGCGATTGGGATGGACACGGTGCTTTCGGGCTCCATCGCCTCTGCTGCGTGCGGAATCGGCTATGGTACAATTCCGCCATGAAGCAAGGGGAGGAAAACGGAAGTGGTGAGCGCGCCCGGGCGGTTGACCGGTATCTTCATACTGGTTCTTTCGAGGCGTTCAGATCGACATTCCTATCCGGTTTGGTTCTTGCTTTTTTCGGCATAGGCTTCTACCGGCTCTGGTACCAGTTCAACTTCTACAACCTGCATTTTTCCGCCGACGTGGGCATGGTGACGGTGGGTGCGAACGTCGCTCGGGTGGTGGTGATCGCGCTGCTGGTTTTGCTAGTGTACAAGGCCGGTTTCACGCGTGCGACGCGCGGTGTGTTCGTATGGTCCGGCTTCGTGCTTATGACGGTTTCCAGCTTGCTTTACTTGCTCGATCTCTTTTTCGACGCGACCCGATTCGAGGCGCTACGCGTCATCGTCGGAGGAATAGGTCTGGTCGGCGGCGAGATCATCTGGATTTTCTTTCTCGAACGGCTTCGTCCTGGCGAAGTATTCTTCTACGCTGCCGGCGGCTTGGCTCTTTCATGCGCGCTCTCGCTCGTCATGGGGTATTTGGATCCTGTCGTTTCGGGCATGATCAACCTGTTCATTCCCGCCCTGTCGGTGTTCGCGTACTGGCAGGCGATGACGCGCCTTGACGAGCGCGCCAAAACGACGCGGGCGGGTCGGGAAGACAGCATGGGGAAGGCTCCGGGGGTCGATGCGCTGTACGAATCGGATCCGTTTCGTACAGGAGCCGTGCATGCGCTGATCGCGTTCTTCCTGTACGCGCTGCTGCTGGGCATGGCGCTTGGATACCCCGATGGACGTCATCGAGAATTGTCGCAAACGGTTCGTTCGATTCATCAGGTGCTCGTGGTGCTGCTGATCGCGTTCGTCGTGTGGCTCGTGCTGGTGCGGGGACGTTCGTTCAAGTTGTCCGGATACTGGCTGTTTCAGAATGCGCTCATGATGGCCAGCATATGCTTTTTGATGAGCGGATCGAGCGGATCCGAAGAAGCCAGCACGTTTCTTCTGACCAATGCGGTGACGTGCTTCTATATCCCCCTCGTGTTCTTCATTTGTCTCATCGGCCGCCACGTCCACTATCAGACGACGTTGGTATACGCGGTGGTTTACGGCGGTTCGCTTCTGTGCATGGCCGTTGGACGCATTATTGTGTACGCGGTAGGCCCGACGCTCGATCATAGTTTGTGGCTGCTCATCGTGATGGCGATCGTGGTGCTGGTCGAAGCGACGCTCATTATGAGGCCGCGTTTCATGGGCGATTACCCAATCGGCTTCGAGCTTGGGACTATGCGAAACGAAGCGTCCGAAGGGGCCGCCGAGGTCGGGGTCGTCGATCCTGTTGCGGCATTCGCAGGGTTGTACGGCTTGAGCGACGTCGAGAGGGATATCGTGTCGCTTATTTCCCAAGGTCGAAGTCGATCCTTCATCGCTCAAACGCTTAATTACTCGGAAAACACCATCCGGAATTATACGAGGACGGTGTACCGTAAAGTCGGGGTGCATTCCAAGCAAGAGCTGCTCGACAAAGTTGCCGACGCGCGAGAATAATATCAGCAAAAGATCGCCCTGACCGCAGAAGGAATATACGGCCAGGGCGTAAGGAAGGTGCGTCGGGGAGGGGTAGGCTTAGCTTGTCGCGTGCTGTGCCGCCTGCGTACCGGCTTGGCGTCCGAACGTGATGCAGTCGGCAATGGCGTTACCGCCCAAACGGTTGCTTCCGTGAATGCCGCCGGTGCATTCGCCGCAAGCGTAAAGACCGGGAACGACTTCGCCATCCGCGCTCACGGCCTCCGTGTTGACGTTGATGCGGATGCCGCCCATGGTGTGATGAACCGTCGGTACCTTGCGGCATGCATACCACGGTCCCTCGGTCAACTGCCGGTCGGCGGTATTGTTTGCTTTGAAGCCGAAAGGATCCTCGGTTGCGCCGGCAACGACCTGGTTGTAACCGTCGATGGATGCTTGCAGCTTCGTGGCGTCCATCTGCGTCTGCTCTGCCAAGTCTTCAACGGTTTCGCCTTTCACGATATGGCCGAGCGCCAGCATGTTCTCGATGGTCGCGCCGTTCGCGTCGGGCTCGGTCTCCGAGGGGTAGCGAACCTTGTTGACAACGATCCAGTACGTCGATTCAGGCTGTGCGAAGATGGCTTTGCACAGGGTGTCACGTTCGGCGCCTTCGTTGACGAATCTCTCCCCGCTCTTGTTGACGAAGATGCGGTTGCGTCCTGAGGTGCGGATGTCTTCCATGAGGCCGGTGCCGGGCGTGCCGCACGGATGCAGCTGGATGTCCGACAGCCCGATGAGCTCCGCGCCGGCTCCCTCGGCAAGCTTGAGGCCTTCCCCTTGCGCGCACGGCTTGATGTTCGTGCAGCCGATGGTGTCGTCGAGCTTCACGTCGGCCCATACGCCGTCGTTGACTTGCTGTCGGTATTCGACGTTGGCGCCGAATCCGCCGGTGGCTACGACAATCGATTTCGCGTTCACGGTGATCTCTTGGCTTCCGCGGTGCACGGCCGTCAGACCAGCGACGGAGCCGTTTTCTAGGATGAGCTCTTTCGCTTGAGTCTCGTGCAAAACGACGAGTTGGTCAGCGTGGTCTGCCGCGAACGCTTCGAAAGCGCGGATGTAGGTGTTTCCCGACGGCGTGGCTGGATAGTGGCTTCGCTCGCCCAGCGATCCGGTGGCCGATCCCGTTTCGTCCTTGAACTTCACACCGAGCGATTCGAGCCAATGAACCGAATCGAGCGCGTTGTCGGTCAGGTAGTGTATGAGTTCGGGCGTGCCCTGTTCGTGTCCTCCTTCATAGGTGACTTCGTAGAACTGCTCGACAGAGTCTTCGATTCCCTGCTTCTGCTGACGTTCCGGATCGACTGCGTTGAGCGCGCCTTCGGAGACGTTCGTCGATCCGCCCGTGATGCCGCATTTCTCGACAACCACAACGTTGGCTCCGGCTTGCACGGCAGAGATGGCGGCTGTGAGGCCCGCACCGCCGCCGCCGACAACGCATACGTCGGCATTGTAGGACGATTCTACGGAGTCGTCCGGGCCGGGAGCCTTTGCGAGGGTTTTCGCTGCGTTTGCTTGCTCGGCGCAATCCTTCACACCTTGCTGGAGGCTCATGCTAGATAGGGTGGCGCCGGTGACGGAATCCACGTTCAGCGTCTGATATTCCATGATCTTGTTCGACAGATCTTCAAGAGCCGATGCGCCGACGCCCAGCGACTCCTGGTTCGTGCTGGTGTCGATGGCGGTAATGGCGTTCTCCGAGAATGTTACGTCGACGGTGAACGGGGCGTTATGGCCGGTCACATTGGCAGAATAAGTGCCTGCTTTCCACCCTTGCGCGGCCGCGCCGCCGGTATTCGCTGGCGTGCATCCGGTTAGACCGAATCCCATCAGTCCGCCGCAGGCGCCGAGAAACGCGGCTCCCTGCAAAAACGTGCGTCGATCGACGACGCTCTTGCGAAACAAGGACGCGCTGTTTGCGGCACCTCGTTTCGTGGTCGCTTCGATCAGATCGTCGTAGCGCGAATCTTTCATGCGTACCCCTCCTTCGCCCGCCACGTGCGGGCATTCGGTTTTCCCTACGGGTCGAAATCGTAGGGCGAGAGAGAGGGAAGGTGCTAGGCACAAAGAGTACACGCTGGTGTCCAAAAGGTACTTTCCTAGTGCTTCCACGTGCGTCCCGCGGGGTCGTTGGCTTCGCGCGGGGCGGACGACGGGGTCGGCGTTTGGGACGACGCGGGGTCTTCGGGTCCCCGGGACCAGGGATCATCTTGCTGCGCGTACTTCACCCAGGCGTCCTCCTGGCGCGCTTCGGCGATCCAGTCTTCCTGGGTCTTCGACACCACGCTGCCGATCATCCACACGATGCCGCACAGGATGCCGCCCACCACGAAGGCGATCCAGCTGATGGCGAAACCGCCCGCGCCGCGGCGGATGGCGTCTTTGAGCGCGAACTTGTCGATGCCGTCCCAGCCGCCGATCTGGTCGAACAGCGGCACGAAGCCCCACACCAGGAACACGATGGTGGCCAGCAGCATGATGCAGCCGCAGATGACGCCCATCACGCGTTCGGCGCGAATCTGCTCGGGTGACTTGACGACGGCGGTAGAGGGCATGTCGGCACCCAGGTTGCGGCGATGCGCGATGTAGGTGAGCTCGGAGAGGTCGTACTTCGACTTTTGCATGCAGGCCCAGATGAGAATGCCAATGGCGATGGCGAGGATGAGCATGAAGGGGAACATGACGAGCTCCTCCACGTATGCGCCGTTGATCATGGAGCTACTGTTGTCGGGTACGAGGCCGATTAGCATGATGACGTCGATGAGGATGAGACCCACGCCGACGGCGATGAGCGTCGGGTAGCGTTGCCCGAACCGATCGAGCGTGTCGGAGGAGTACCGCGGCTCGATGGAAGGGTTGCGACGCTTGAATTCGCTGTGGTTGAGACTGCCGACGACCAGGATTACCACGCCGATGACGATGCAGGAAAGCAGGGCGACGGTCTGCAGGTTATCCGGCCAGCCGAAGGCTTCAAGCAGCGCGTTCAGACCCACGCCGACCAGGATGCAGGCGACGCCGGCTGCGATGGACAGGTCGAAGCGGTTCATGTGCTCGTCGTAGCGCTCGGTGTCGTTTTCTTTGACGACATGCACGCTGCCGCGCATGAGGTCGTCGAGGCTGGTATGAAACAGGTCGCATAATTGCAGCAGCTTGTCCATTTCAGGGTAGTTCGTGCCGGCTTCCCATTTGCTGACGGTCTGGCGCGACACGCTTAACTGCTCGGCAAGCCCTTCCTGCGTGATGCCGTAATGCTGGCGCAGGTACACGAGGTTGTCGGCGAAACTCATGGCGGTCCCTTCTTCGTGGTCGATTGCATGATACCCGAAGCGCGGAGCTGAGCGGCCGCGCTTCTGCGTTTACCATCATGCGGTTGCAGAGCCGCCCGCTCTACCAATCTGGTGTTGCGTTTTGGGATTTTCTCCGCACGCTCAGGGTGCGAAGCATTTTGAACTGGGGTTTTGTAAAACAGGTATCAAGTTCGTGCAAAGTAGTCGTGTAGGGTCACGCAGGTTGACGCGAGCGTCGTACAATGATCGGAACACGCGGTTATTTCAAGGAGGGCTTTCTGATGATCAAGCTTATCGCCAGCGATATGGACGGCACGTTCCTCGACGGAAACGAGTGCGTGCCGGAAGGCTCGTACGACCTCGTTATGCGTTTGCGCGATGCGGGGATCCAGTTCGTAGCATCGTCGGGTCGGCGCTTCGACACGCTGCACGAGCTGTTCGAACCGGTGGTCGACTGCATGGACTTCGTCGCGTCGAACGGCGCGCAGGTGATGGTCGCCGGCGAGCTGGTCGACTTGGAGGTGTTCTCGCATGCGGCCGTGAAGCGGTTGGCCCGTGTCGTTGATATGTTCGACACCATGCACCTTGCGCTGTTCGACGAGACGCGCAGCTACTTGTTGGACGACGAAGCGCGCTTCGAGCGAGAGGTGGACAAGAACCTGCCGAACCCCGTGCGCGTGTTCGACGTGCCCTCGCCGCAGACGAGCATCCTGAAAGCATCCGTGTATTGCGACGATGCCGTCATGGACATGGCCTACATCCTCACGCGCGAGCTGGACGACGACTTCGTGTTCGCGCCGTCGGGCCGTAAATGGATCGACGTCATGCAGCGCGGCGTGAGCAAGGCGACGGGCATCCAGCAGGTGCTGGACGCGCACGGCATCCAGGCGAGCGAGATGATGGCGTTCGGCGACTCTATGAACGACTACGAAATCCTGCGCATGGCGGGAACGAGCGTCGCCATGGGCAACGCTCGGTCGGCCATCAAGCAGATCGCCACGAAGGTGATCGGCACGAACGTCGACCGCAGCGTCCAGCGCGAGCTTCACGCCCTGCTGGAGGGCGCGCGGTAGGACGGTTTTGAATTTGTGCAGACGGTGTCTGCACAAATGGGTTCGCTCTGCAATGGCATCCTTTTGGGTGGGACGTAAAATCCGTGCTGCAGAAGGCCTGCGCTCTTCGAAAGGCGCTTCGTTACGCGTGGATTACCAGCTCGCTTGTCGGGATGCGCTCGGTGGCGTGGCGGTCGGGGCTCTTCAGCTCGCCGGCGGGATGCCCGACGGCCAGGATGTTCACCGGGATCAGCGTTTCCGGCAGCCCGAATTCCTCTCGGATGACCGTAGGGTCGAAGCGGCAGATCCAGACGCTTCCCAGGCCCAAGTCGGTGGCGGCCAGCATCATGTGGTCGGTGAGGATGGACGCGTCCACATGGACGGTGCTCATGCCGTCGAGCGGACGCTTCCACGCCTTCTCGCCGTCGGCGCACACGACGAATGCGAGCGGCGCGTCGAACACGTTCGCGGCTTTCGCCAGGCTGGCGAGCCCTTCCTCGCTGGTCACCTGGAGGATGCGCACAGGTTGGCGGTTCGCGGCGGTCGGCGCGACGCGGGCCGCTTCGACGATGGCGTCGATGTGCTCCTGGCTGACGGGGACGGGCTGGTAGGCGCGGGTCGAGCAGCGCTTTTTGGCGAGATCGAGAAACGACATGGGTGCTCCTATCTCTGAGGCGAGCGACGGTTCGTTCTTCCTCCATACTACTCTTCGGTTTCTGCGGGGCAAGTAGATACTTTTTTGGAATATACTACCCGAAAAGAAAGTATTGGACGGAAGAGGCTGCGCATGAAAACCTGTCCCGACGCGTACCATTGCCCGGTCGAGGCAACCATCGACATCGTGGGCGGCAAGCACAAGGTGCTCATCCTGTGGCACCTGAGCAAGGCCGGCGTGCTGCGTTTCGGCGAGCTGCAACGCCGCATGTCGCAGGCCACGCCCAAGATGCTCACCCAGCAGCTGCGCGAGCTGGAGGCCGACGGCATGGTGCATCGCGAGCTGTACCACCAGGTGCCGCCCAAAACCGAGTACTCGCTCACCCAGCGCGGCGTCAGCTTCGTCCCCGTCCTCAACGCCATGTGCGCCTGGGGAAAGGACGTGCTGGACGAGGTGGGGAAGCCGTCGCCCGAAACTTCGGAGGTTCTGGCGGGTTGACCGCTTCGGCATCGCGCAGTATGCTGGGCGACGCTGTATCCGCCTCAACGAGAAGGCACACATGAAGCTTTGCAGAGTAGCGGCTCCGCGCATGATCGCCGATGAAGCATCGCACGGAGCCGAGGGACATATTCATCGGCATCGATAGACGCGCCGCGCGAAACCCGGGCGCGCGTTTCCTTTGATGCCGGCATGACGGACTCGTTCAGCGCCGCAGGTGATGATTCATCTGCGGCGTTTTTTTGCGCCCTCGGGCGCTTCGTTACGTTTCCGCATTCCGAATTCTCAGAGGTGAACATATCGTGTCAGATGCTTCTCTTTCCTTTACCGAAGGGCCGCTGTTCAGGCGGTTGCTGGCGTTCGCGTTGCCGCTCATGGCGGTGAACCTGCTGCAGTACGTGTACCAGGCTGTGGACATGGTGGTGGTCGGCCAGGTGGTGGGGCCGGTGGGGCTCGTGTCCATCAGCAACGCGACGAACGCCGCCTATATCGTGAACGCGTTCGTCATCGGCCTCACGGCGGGCGGCGGCGTGGTCGTCGCGCGGTTCGTGGGCGCGCGCGACGTGGCCGGCCAGCGGCGCGCGTACGCGGCCACGTTGGCGGTGGCCCTGGCGGGGTCGGCGGCCATCGCCGTGCTGGGCGTGGCGTTGGCGCGCCCAGCCTTCACGGCGAACGCCGTGCCTGCGGCATCGCTCGAAGGCGCCGTCGGCTACACCGTGGTGCTGTGCTGCGGCTGCGCGGGGCCGTTCCTCATGAACGCCGCAGCGGCCTTCCTCAAGGCGCAGGGCGACGCGCGCACGCCGCTTCAGCTGGTGGGCGTATCGGCGCTGGTGAACGTGGCGCTCGACCTGGTGCTGGTGGGACCGGCGGGCCTCGGCGTGGTGGGCGCCGCCTGGGCGACGGTGGTCGCGCAGAGCGTGGCGGCCGTCGGCGCGCTCGTCGTGGTGCGGCGGCGTTTCCCCGGCGGGCGCCTGGCCGGCGCGTTTTCGCGTAGCGGCGACGTGCCGGTTGGAGCGAGCGTGATCGAGGTGCTGCGCGTGGGCGTTCCCTCTGCCGTGCAGATGGCGGTGGTGAACCTGTCGTACGCGCTGGTCACCGGGTTGCTGAACCGCTACGGCACCGACGTGGCCGCCGCTGCCGGCGTCGGCCTGCAGATCAGCACCATCGCGGGACTGCCGTGCTGGGCCATCGGCCAGGCCATCACCACGGCGGCGGCGCAGAACGCAGGCGCGGGCGAGCTGCGCCGGGCCCGCGACGTGGCGCGCATCGGCGCCACGTTCAACGTGAGCGTGATCGTGGGCGTACAGATCGCGGTGCAGTTGCTGGCGCCGGCGCTGGTGGTCGCGTACGGCCTGACCGAGCCGTTAACGATGGATACGGCCGTGCTGTACCTTCGCATCACGTGCAGCGTGAACGGGCTGTTCTACGCGGCCATGTACAGCTTCGACTCGTTCGCATTGGGGGCGGGCACGCCGCGGCTCGTGTTGGCGAACTCGCTGATCGACGCGTTCGTCGTGCGCTTCGGCCTGGCGTTTCTGCTGAGCGGCGTGCTGGGCTTCGGCTACGTGGGCATCTTCGTCGCCCAGGCGGCGTCGCCCGTGATGCCGGCGCTCATCGGCGCCCTCTACCTGCGCCACTGGACGCGCACACGGGACGTGTAGGGGGGAGGTAACTCGAAACCGTTGTCGCCCGAAACGTGCGCTTTTGAGCGAAAAAACGCACGTTTCGGGCGACAACGGCAATCGGGAGCAGGGCGCGACGCGTTAGTCGATCCCTCGGCGTGCTGGCTGGGCGGCGCCGAGGGCCGGCTTCGTCAGCGCTTGTTGAACGGCACGATGGTGGCGGGGATGCCGCCCTTCATGACGAGTTTCGGCTCGCCTTCGATGAGCGGCCGGAAGTACGCGACCGCTTCCGGCGTAATGCCCTGGTAGTTCGGCAGGATCCACTCGGCGGGGAAGCGTTTGACGAAATTGGCGAACTCGCTTGCGGGACCGGCGAACAGCTCGGCCTCGTAGCGGCCCTCGGCTGCGGCCTCCGGGTTGCGGCGGATGCCCACCACCTGGCCGGTGAAGGCGGGGTCGGCGCTGCGCATGTGGGCGCTCATTCCCAGGTCGTAGGCCTCGGTCACGTCCACGAGGCTCTGCGCGAAGTTGCTGGAGCGCGCCGCGCGCGACAAATCCTGCACCACGCCGCGCGGCACGATGCCCGTGTCGACAATCATTTGCTTGACCGTTTGCGCCGCCCCGCCCAGCACGGCGTGGGCGAACCCGTCGTGCGCAGTATCGCCGGCGGACAGGTAGGTGCCGTCGGCGTAGCGCGCACCCTCGGACACTACGATGTAGCACGAGCCGGTCGCCTCGAACTTCGCGCGCACTTCGGCGAGAAACGCGTCGCGGTCGAAGGCGACCTCGGGCAGCACCAACAAATCGACGTCGCCGGTGATGCAGCAGCTCGCCGCCAGCCAGCCCGCGTCGCGCCCCATCACTTCCAGCACGAACACCTCGGGGCGCGTGTACGCGTCGTAGTCGAGGCGCGTCGCGTGCGTGATCTGGCAGGCCACCTTCGCCGCGCTGGGGAAGCCGGGGCAGTGGTCCACCGGTACCAGGTCGTTGTCCACGGTTTTCGGAATGCCGATGAAGCGCTTGCTCGGCGCGTTCTCGGCCGCCCATTCGGCCAGCGCGTCCACGGTGTCCATGGAGTCGTTGCCGCCGATGTAGAACATGGTTTCGATGTCGTGCGCGTCCATCACGTCGGCGAGGCGGCGGAAATCGGCCTCGTCGTCGCGCTTCAGCTTGTAGCGGCACGTGCCCAGCGCCGACGAGGGCGTCTGCCTCAGCAGCTCCAGGTCGTGCTCGGAAAGGTCGGTGAGGTCGTACAGCTGGTCGGTCAGCACGCCCTCGATGCCGTGGATGCCACCCAGCACGCGGTCGTATAGCGGGTTCAGCTGGTTCGCGCGGATGACGCCGGCCAGGCTGGCATTGATAACGGCGGTGGGCCCGCCGGATTGTGCAACAAGGCAGGTGCTCATGGGTCGATGCTCCTGTTCTCTCTGATCGCTTTGACGCATGCGCACCAGTATGATGCTGCCCAGGACGTGCGGCAAACTTTTTCTTGCCTTCTCCATTGGAGGAGCGTAGGATACATACCGTTGGTATGTAACGTGATGGGGAGGAGGGCCGATGGCTCGCAACAAGCATCCCGAGGAGACGGTGAACCTCATCCTCGACGTGGCCTTGGCTCTGTTCTTCGAGAAAGGGTACGACAATACCAGCATTCAGGACATCATCGATGGGCTGGGCGGCTTGACGAAGGGGGCGGTGTACCACCACTTCAAGTCGAAGGAAGACATCCTGTCGGCTGCGCTCGACCGCGACAACCAAGCGCTGTTCGACGAGCTTCGCCGCATCCGCGACGACGGCCGCATGACCGGTGCCGAGAAGCTGCAGGCGCTGTTCGCGGCATCCATCACCGGGCCGCAGATGGACATGTGGGCCAAGGCGGCCCCCGACGTGGATCCGGTGAAGAACGCGCGTTTGCTGGGCCTGCAGTACCAGGCGGTGCTCCAGGAGACGGTACCCGATTTCGTGTTGCCCATCGTGGAGCAGGGGGTGCGCGACGGCAGCATCCAAACCGATCGTCCGCGCGAGTTCAGCGAGGTCATCGTGCTGTTGGCGAACCTTTGGGTCAGCCCCATGTTCCGTTCCGCCACCGCCGAGGAGCTGCGTGCGCGCGTCGATTACTACCTCGATATCGTGAAGGCGCTGGGCGGCCTGTCCCTGGAAGTAGGCGGGCTGGCGACCATCCTCGAGGGGTATCGCAGCCAATTTCACGAAAGGCTTGATGCTATGAGCTCGTAAATACGTACGAATGTTTCACGTGAAACATTCCGGCAGCACGAAAGCGGGCAAGGGAAGGTCGAGCGAGCGGATGTTCCCGGCTGTCGTTGTGAGCGAGCGCGGCGAGTCGAAGGGCCCCGCTCGGGATGACGGCGCGTGCTTGCGGTTTCCTCTTGCGATGTCTTAGCGAACCCTGGTTGCCTGGCAACCTTCTTTTTTACCCAATATACATACCGACTGAATGTATGTAAAAGAAAGGAACAATCATGAACACCCTGATCAACCGCTCGTTCGTTTCGGTGATCTTCGCGCAGATTGCTTCGTTGTTCGGCGATGCCGTGCTGCGCTTCGCCCTGCCGCTGTACGTGCTGAACCAAACGGGCTCGGCGGCGCTCATGGGCGCGGTGTCGGCTTGCGCGTGGATCCCCTACATCGTGCTGACGCCCATCGGAGGGGTTGCGGCCGACCGCGTGAACAAGCGGCGCATCATGGCGGCGCTCGATATCCTTCTGGCTGCGACGTGTGCGGCGTTTCTCGCACTCGACGGCGTCATCGACCTCGTCGGCCTGTGCATCTGCGCGCTCATCGTCCTGTACGCCGCGCAGAGCGTGTACCAGCCCACCGTGCAGGCGGCGGTGCCGTTCATCGTCCCGCGCGACGGCATCGTGCGCGCCACCGCCATCGTCAGCCAGATCAGCGCGCTTTCGGGCCTCGTGGGCCCGGTGCTGGGCGGCTTGCTGTTCGGCCTGTTCGGCATCGAGCCGGTGGTGTTCGTGTCGGGAGCGGCGTTCGCGGTTTCTGCCGTGCTCATCGTCACCGTGGTGCGCATCCCGCGCGACGCCATCGAGCGCAGCGGCGTGGGCGTGGTGCGCACGGTGGCGAACGACATCGTCGAGAGCTTCGCGTTTCTGCGCCACGAACGCACGGTCATCCTCAAGGTGATCTTCCTGGTGGCGGGCATCAACGTCACGCTGACGGCGTTCATCCTCATCGGCGCGCCGGTTGTGATCACGCAGATCCTGGGTCTGCCGAACCAGTACATGGGCTTCGCCGAGGGTGCGCTGGCGTTGGGCGGTTTGGCGGGCGGCGTCTCGGTGGGCGTGTTCGCCGGGCGTTTGCGTCTCAGCCGCGCGCCGCTGTTCCTGCTGGTGGCGGCCTTGGGGTTGCTGCCCATCGCCGTGGTGCTGGGCGTGCCGATGGACGCGATGCTGGCGTACGGCATCGTGGTAGCGGGCCTGTTCGCATCCATGGCGTGCGCCACGATGTTCAGCATCCAAGCCATCTCGTTCGTGCAGCTCGAGACGCCCGGCCACCTGGTGGGGAAGGTGATCGCGCTTACCATGTCGCTGGCGAACTGCGCGCAACCCGTGGGGCAGCTCATCTACGGCGGCCTGTTCGACGCGCTGCGCGGCAACCTCGTGCCGGTGGCGCTGGGCACGGCGGCCATCGCATTCGTCATCGGTTTGGTTACGTTCCGCGTGCTGAGGAAGGGCTTGGCCGAGCTGCAAGCAGCCGTGCCGGGGGCCGCAGATGCGCGGTGAAAACCCTGATTTTTGGCAGTTTTCGACGGGATTCTGCCGTCCCTTTCTGAACTCGTTGCTTTATGCCGAGATAGAGCTTTTGCCTGGATGTATCGGGCCTGGTTAGGGGGCTGGACGCGGAAAGGCCGAAGGGCGCGGGCTTTCTCGATGACAGAATCGCGTCGATTCCTGCCGGAATTTCCCGTTTCCGATGCGCTGCCTGGTTTCGCGGGGTGTTGAGCGGTTCGTGTGCCGCGGGTTCCTCGATTGGCCGGAATTCGGGATCCGCAAGAGGCGCGTGCTTGCGGCATGCGAGGGCGCGGACCCTCGCGGCTCTAGTCCACCCCGCGCAGCTGAGCGCCCGGCACGACGGCCTGCAGCTCGGGCAGCAGTGCCCGCAGGTCGTCGGGGTCCCATGCGTGGAAGCGACCTTCGCCGCCCAGCACGCTGTCCGCATCGATGAAGCTTTGCAGGTGCCACGCTTGTACGCCTTCGATCAACGCAGCCAGCGCGCGCAGGTCGTCGGCGGTGTGCAGCTCGCGCACCACGGTGGTGCGCACCTCGTAGGGGACCGCGCCCGAACGCAGGAAGTCGAGAGACTCCTGCACCGGCGCGAGGTCAAACGCGGGGACGCCGACGGTTTCGGCGTAACGCTCTGGCGCGTTCTTCACGTCCGTGGCCACATAATCCACAAGGCCTTCCTCAACAAGCGCGCGCAAGCGGCCGGGGAAGCTGCCGTTCGTGTCCAGCTTCACGGCGAACCCCAGCTCGTGCACGCGAGTGCAGAACTCATCGATACCGGACTGCAGCAACGGTTCACCGCCTGTGATGCACACGCCGTCGAGCAGCCCCTGGCGTTTGCCGAGGAACGCGAAGAGCTCGTCGATCGATAGGGCGCTGCTGTCCGCGGCCGCGCCATCGCGCCCCGCCTCGCCCGTCACCAAGTCGGCGTTGTGGCAGAACGGGCAACGGAAGTTGCAGCCCGGCGTGAATACCGTGGCCGCGGTCTTGCCCGGGAAATCGAGCAGCGTGAGCTTCTGCAAGCCGGCGATGCGCATGGCTCAGGCTCCTTCGCCGCCGAGGGCGGCGACTGGTTCCGCGCCCGCGACCGGGTCCGTCTGCCTGCCGGCATCCGTGCCGGCGCATCCGCCGTCGTCCGCGGCATCCGTGCGCCCGTCCCCGCTCGCATCGCCACGTGGTCCCGGATGCGCTTTGCCGCTTATCTCTTCGATGTCGATGGCCCACACGGACGTGTGCGGCCCTTCCTTCTCCATCGCTTTCCCGATGCTGCGCTTTGCCTCCGGCACGTACTTCATGCAGAGATCCACCAGCGCATGTTTGAACTCGGTCGCTTCGACGACCTCGCGGACGCGGCCGAATGTTATGGCCGACCGGAAGCTGGTCGAGAAATCGCCGTCTTCGAAGAACGCTCTGACGCCCGTCACCGCTGTCGCGCACACGCGATCGTCGCGACGAAAATCGACCGTCTTGTGCCCGCCCTCGTTTGTGGCGTGGAAGTACAGCGTATCGCCTCGCCGCACGAAGGAGAGCGGCACGCCGTAGGGCATGCCGTCATCGTCCACGGTGGACACGATGGCGAACTCGGCGGCGTCGAGTACGGCCAGCGCCTCGTCGCGCGGCATCGCGCGCTCGGCTCGGCGCAGGGGGAAGCGGGTCATGGCGGATGCTCCTTCTAGTTGGTTGCGCAGGGGTCTATCATAATCCCGCTGCGCCCTGCGATCAAACGCGTTGCCGCTCGCCGAAAGCTTCGGCGTCGGGCATCTGCAAAACGGCCCGCGCGGTGCTTTGTTCTAAACCCGCAGGTCGCTTTTCGAAGAGCTCCATCGAGCGCTCGCGCAAAACCCCAGATGGCAAAATCTACCATATATAGTTGTGTATTGTGGAGGCATATTCAACATATGGATTACAATCATTGACTGGCCCGGTGGACGCTGCTAGGGTGTTTGAAACCGCATGCGAGGCGCGGAACGGTTGGCAGTCGCCGCGCAAACGAAGCGAATCCACAGCAAAAGGAGCAAGCATGTACGAGGTCCAGAAGCGCGACGGAAAGATCGCGGAATTCGATATAGCCAAAATCTCAAGCGCCATCTCCAAGGCGTTCGACGCGCTGGAGAAGCAGTACCATCCCTCCACGATCGACCTTCTGGCCCTCAACGTGACCGCCCATTTCGAGCCGCGCATCAAAAACGGCATCATCAGCGTCGAGGACGTGCAAGACAGCGTGGAGGAGGTGCTGTCCACGGCCGGGTACGCCGACGTGGCGAAGTCCTACATTCTGTACCGCAAGCAGCGCGAGAAGGTGCGCAACGCCAACGCCACGCTGCTGGACTATAAGGATCTCGTGGACCAGTACGTCAAGGTGGAAGACTGGCGCGTGAAGGAGAACTCCACGGTCACGTACTCCGTTGGCGGCCTGATCCTGTCGAACTCGGGCGCCATCACGGCGAACTACTGGCTTAGCGAGATCTACGACGACGAGGTGGCGAAGGCTCACCGCAACGCCGACATCCACCTGCACGACCTGTCCATGCTGACGGGTTACTGCGCGGGCTGGTCGCTCAAGCAGCTCATCCAGGAGGGTCTCGGCGGCGTGCCGGGCAAGATCACGTCGAAGCCGGCCAGCCATCTGTCCAGCCTGTGCAACCAGATGGTGAACTTCCTGGGCATCATGCAGAACGAATGGGCGGGCGCCCAGGCGTTCTCCAGCTTCGACACGTATCTCGCGCCGTTCGTGAAGGCCGACAACCTGACCTACGAAGAGACGAAGCAGTGCGTCGAGTCGTTCGTGTTCGGCGTGAACACGCCTTCGCGCTGGGGCACGCAGGCGCCGTTCAGCAACATCACGCTGGACTGGGTGTGCCCGGCCGACCTGCGCGATCAGCCGGCCATCGTGGGCGGCAAGGAGATGGACTTCACCTACGGCGACTGCAAGGTCGAAATGGATATGGTGAACAAGGCCTTCATCGAGATCATGATCGAAGGCGATGCGAACGGTCGCGGCTTCCAGTACCCAATCCCCACCTACTCCATCACGCGCGACTTCGACTGGAGCGAAACCGAGAACAACCGGCTGCTGTTCGAAATGACCTCGAAGTACGGCACTCCGTACTTCTCCAACTACATCAACTCCGACATGGAACCGTCCGACGTGCGCTCCATGTGCTGCCGCCTGCGCCTCGACCTGCGCGAGCTGCGCAAGAAGTCGGGCGGTTTCTTCGGCAGCGGCGAGTCCACGGGCTCCATCGGCGTGGTCACCATCAACATGCCGCGCCTGGCCTATCTGTCCGCCGACGAAGCCGACTTCTACCGTCGACTCGACCATCTCATGGACGTTTCCGCGCGCTCGCTGCACACGAAGCGCGAAGTGGTCACGCGCCTGCTGGATGCGGGCTTGTACCCGTACACCAAGCGCTACCTGGGCACGTTCGAGAACCACTTCTCCACGATCGGCCTGGTGGGCATGAACGAGGCGTGCCTGAACGCGCAGTGGCTGCGCGCTGACATGACGCAGGAGCCGGCGCAGGCGTTCACGAAGGACGTGCTCAACCACATGCGCGCCCGTTTGGCCGACTACCAGGAGCAGTACGGCGACCTGTACAACCTCGAGGCCACGCCGGCCGAGAGCACCACGTACCGCTTCGCCAAGCACGACAAGGAGCAGTTCCCCGACATCATCACGGCCAACGAGCAGGGCAAGCCGTACTACACGAACTCGTCGCATCTGCCGGTGGGCTTCACCGACGACATCTTCAGCGCGTTGGACGTGCAGGACGAGCTGCAGACGCTGTACACGTCCGGCACCGTGTTCCATGCCTTCTTGGGCGAGAAGCTGCCCGACTGGAAGGCGGCCGCCACGCTGGTGCGCAAGATCGCCGAGAACTACAAGCTGCCGTATTACACCATGTCACCCACGTATTCGGTGTGCAAGAACCACGGCTACATCGCCGGCGAGGTGTACGAGTGCCCTTGCTGCCACGAGGAGACCGAGGTGTACTCGCGCATCACCGGCTACTACCGCCCGGTGAAGAACTGGAACGACGGCAAGTCGCAGGAGTTCGCCGACCGCGTGGAGTACGACTTGGGGCATTCGCATTTGACGCGAGACGGCGCCGTAGCCGTGACGGCCGCGGCCGAGACCGTCGGGCAGGCGGGCTCGCACGTGACGGTTCCGGGCATCGAGAAAGCCTCTGCGCCCGACCACAGCACGCTTCCCGCAGGCCTCTACCTCATTGCCACGCGGACGTGCCCGAACTGCAAATTCGCCGCAGCTGAAATGGATGCCGCCGGCATCGTCTACGAGGAGCTGCTGGCCGAAGAGAACGTGGAGCTGGCGCAGCGCTACCGCATCATGCAGGCGCCCACGCTGCTGTCCGTGGCCGCCGACGGCTCCGTGGACGTGATCCCGGGCGCCGCCGCCGTGTTCCAGCACGTCAATGCGATGAAAGCGCAGGTGACCGCCTAACCGCCGGCTTCGGTCGGTTTGAAACCAGGGCGTACCCGTCACCACATTCGCGAACGCGGCATCAGCATACCAGCAGCAAGCGCCCAGCAACTTCCGGGCCGGATCGAGGGATCCGGCCCTTTTTTGCGTGCGCGTGCGAGAAGCTGCTCCAGGTTCGACATCGAAAAAAACCTGTTCGAGTGCGAGTGGCATGGTATGTGGCGCGAGCGGATGGCGTAAACAGGTGTGCGGCTGCGAAGGCCGTCTTGCGGATCGGGCAGAGTCGAACCTTGACAAAACGTCATGGGGGGTATTCTTTACTTCATTAGTAACAAATTTAGTAGCAATTTTGAAACACTGGGCAGGATGCTCCTCGCCTGGGAAAGGAGGGAGCATGTCCGCACGAACGTCTCGGACGCTGCTCGTAAGATACGTCGGATGGGCGCTTGCGTTGCTTGCGTTCTTCGCCGTTCTGGTGCCTGGGCAGCTTGCGCATGCGGATGTCGAATGGCCGCCTAGCGGCAATAAGCTCAATGCCGAAGTGACCGATTGGTCCATCGTGAAGCCCGACGGAAGCGAGGCCAGCGTGGACAATCCGCTCCAGCAGTCGGCCGGGGAAAACACGCTGAAGGTTTCTTGGAAGCTTCCCCAGGGTACTACGGTGAGTAAAGGCGACTGGTTCCAGATCAATGCACTCGATGTGCCGGATGGCCACTACAAGCCTTTCCGATTCGAGAGTATGAATGAGTGGATACCGCTGGAGGTTGGCGGCAAGGTCGTCGGCCATTGGAGAGCGACTGCAACCAAGTTTTCTCCTATAGCGATCCAAGTGGTGTTCGACGGCGACCTCGAAGGCAGCGACTTCGGTTTCTCCGGAAACTTCGACGTTGCGAACATCGGCGTCCAAACTCAGTCGAATACCGGCCAGAACGGCGACTGGACGGACATGGTTACGGTAGGAGGCATCACTCAGGAGTTTGGTTTCAAGAAGCAGGCCCCGATTCCGCTCAAAAGCGATGCCCTTGAAAAGCAAGCTGGCACCGTAAGCTCGGATGCAGTGGTGTGGATCGGTTATTTGGGTAGGAGCGTTTCTGCGAATCTTGCTGCGTCGCAGGGGAAGACCGTCGGAGAACCCCTTCCGAACTATATAGTAGAAGATCCGCTGATCGAAGGTGCGGAGTTCGAGAACCTTGTGATATTCGCTCCTCTTTTCAGAATAGAGAAGGACGACCAGGGCGTTCAGCAAGCTTACGTCCCCGCGGTTTACGAAAAGGTGGTCACCGATAGGTTTACGAGGGTCGACCAAAGCGCAGGGCAGACGTACGCCGAGTTCAAGGGTAGCCTGACACCCCGTCAGTGGGGCGTGTACAAAGACGCCGACGGCTCTCAGACCTTCGTTTTGAACATGGGAGATCTGGGCGTAAAGGATGGCGGCGGTCTTACCTTCCAAGATGTTTTGGGTGCGGGCACCGAGCCGGGGACGTTCGCCAAAGGGCAGGGTCTTGTGAGCGATGCCGTTGCGCAGGCGATGAACGAGGCCTTCGGATCCACGAACAGCATCGGCGGTCAGATTCCCACGTACTACATCAACTTGAAAACGTCCTATGGCGTTCAGGCTGTCAGCACGATCAAGAACAACACCATGACCATGGGGGCGACCAGCTCCACGGCGTCTGCCAAGATCGATGTCGATGGCGGAAACGTGACGGCACGATCGGGCGAGGCGATCCTGGTCAAGTTCGACGAGGACACGGGTCGTGTCATCCCCGGCGCCGAGTTTAAGCTTCAGAAGCAGGCGGCCGACGGCACGTGGGCTGATTGCCAGCCGGTTTCCGGCGAGGTTGTCCGCGCCACCGGTGAAAACGGCCAGGTGTCGTTCGAGGGCCTCGGCCTGGGAACGTATCGCTTCGTTGAGGTCGCAGCCGCTCCGTATTACGATATCGCGACGGTTGTGTACGATCCGTCCGACACGTTCACTGTGACCGAGAATGATGCGGGCCATGTGGTTCGGGCTTCGAATGCCCTGCAGAACCCTTACAAGGAGATAGCTTCCGGTTCCGGCGCTGACAGTTCCTCGGCGACGGTGGGCGATGAGATCACCTACACGATTGGCTATCGCAACGATTCGGGCGCGGTGGTCGAGGCTGCCATGTTCGACGACCTGGACGCGAACGTGGAATTCGTTTCGGCGTCCGACGGCGGTGTCTACGACAAGACGACCCACCGCGTTACCTGGTCGCAGGCTTCTTTGCAGCCGCAGGTTGAGATGATTCGCACGGTCACCGTCAAGGTTCTCGATTCGGCAGTGGGAATCGGGAAGGTCTACAACACGGGCGGCGTTATCGTGTCCGGCAAGGAAATCCCCACCAATAAGGTGGAAACCCCCGTCGTGCCCGAGCCGCTTCAGCCGCAGCCCGGAGTTCTGTCCGGTGCCGCTTCGCTGTCCGGCATGAAGGCCCTGTCGGGATCCGAGCTGGCCGAAGGCCAATTTTCCTTCCAGCTGAAGGCGTTGACCGACGGCGCGCCCATGCCCAAGGGCTCTTCTAACGGCGTGTGCACAACCGCCAACGGTGCCAATGGAGCTTATGCTTTCGGCGACATCACTTACACGACTCCCGGCGTTTACGAATACGCTGTATCCGAGGTGAACGACGGCCAGGAGAACGTGATCTACGACGACCATGTTGCCAAGGTGACCGTGACGGTGTCCGAACCCGCCTCGCCGGGCGGCGCTTACCAGGTCGAGGTGAAAACCGAGGGTTCGCTCGATTTCTCCAACACGTTCGAGGCTGTCGTCGTTCCTGATCCCGATCCTGCCCCTGATCCGGAGCCCGAGCCCGACCCCGAGCCCACCCCTGATCCCGAGCCTGCTCCCGATCCGGAGCCGGCGCCCAAGCCGGAGCCCGCTCCCGAGCCCAAGCCGCTGGATCAGGACGCGTCCCCCAGCTCCGATGCTTCCAAGAGCCGCACGGCGACGCCGCGCACGGGTGACGACAACCTGCCGC
>OGDN01001327.1_pt1 | contig 41882 bp, 35 predicted proteins | sample 1570271 | NCBI WGS metagenome assembly OGDN01 (sample SAMEA4384481, study PRJEB24528) | human gut metagenome | reverse complement strand
AAGCAGCGACGCACGAAAGAACCTGCAGGATGCAGGTTCTTGAGCAGGGAAGCGGAGAGCCTCGTGTCTCGCGCTCGGCGCTGATCGAGCCATGGAAGCTGCGCAGTGTCGAGAAAGTAATTTGTTGTTAAACAAATTACTTCTTTAGAGCGAAGTAGCGCTTGTAGAAAAAGGCGATGCAGATGCCGCAAACGATCAACGAGAGCACTTCAGCAACAGGCACTGCGCACCACACGCCCGTTATGCCCCACAACGTCGAGAACGAGATCAAGCAGATGAGCACGAACACGAAACTGCGCAGTGTAGAGATGAGTGCGGAAATTCCTCCGTTCGAAAGCGCGGTGAACATATTCGAGGTCATAAGGCTGAATCCTGCGAACAAGAAGCCTGTTGCGAAGATGCGTAAACCTCCGCTTGCCATAGCGAACAATTCGGTCCCGGGCGCAACGAAGATCCCTACCAAGAATTCATTGCCGAACATGCAGGCCGCATAGAGAATGACCGACGCAGCCGCGATGAAAACATAAGCATCGCGCACCACCCGACGTAGTCGTACACGGTTCTGCGCCCCGAAGTTGTAGCTGATGATCGGCGCAATACCACTTGCAAAGCCATACAATCCTGCCGTGAAAAGGAACTCAAGATAGAGTATGACCGTGATCGCAGCAACACCCGCTTCACCGGCAAGACGAAGCATGATGAGGTTATAGGAAAGCGTGATGACCATCGCGGCAAGATTCGAGATCATCTCCGATACTCCATTGGTACAACTCTTCAAGATCATGCGCGGACGATTCATGATGCGCCCAAAATGAAGGCTGTGCTCCTTATTGAAGAAGTAGATGAGCGCGATCACCACAGGAATGCAGGTCGCAAGCCCTGTCGCAAGCGCTGCTCCCCTGATTCCCATTCCCACGATTACGATAAGAAAATAATCTCCGACGATGTTGAAGACGCCAGAACAAAGCGTTGCGATAAGACCGATCTGAGGCTTTCCTGCCGTGATGAAATAGCTCGAGAACATGAGCTCGAGCACCCAAGGTGCCAAGAATCCAACGATGTAATAGCAGTAATCCTTGCAGTATGGCATCAGTAGCTCGGTTGCGCCAAGCACGCTCAAGATCGGCTCCATGAAAACGAGGAGTAAGACCATGAGCACCAGGCCGAGAATCGTGCCGAAGAACACGAGCGTGCTCAAGTTATCGAACGCCTGCTGCTCTTCTCCTTCGCCGATATTCTTCGCGATAACGGCAGAACCGCCAGCGCCGAGCATCACCCCGAAGCCCATCACCAGCGAAAAGAGCGGATTGACGATATTGAGCGCAGAGAGCGCATCGACCGAAACGAACTGCGCGACGAACACCCCATCAACCATCGTATAGATGGACGTGAAGAGCATCATGCACACGGTAGGGAGTGCGTATTTCAGCAATCCCCACGCGCCGAAGTTTTGAGCGATCTTATTTTCAACCATACAACAGACCCTTTAAGAACAGAGAACGAATACCTGCATCAGACCACCCCGATGCCTACTCAACGCCTCGCGCATCTCACCTGTGAAAAGCAATAGGCGTACTAAGCGCGTTCGTGATCTCTCGTCCTTACATCGTAACTATGCTTCGGGTTGCTCGATCTTCTTATACGTTGCATAGAGCTCAGGCATGACCTTCTTCACCGCACATGGCTTGAAGGTTTCCGTCGATACCACCGCATGTGTGGTAGAGCCCGTGATGCGCGGCTTCGCCGTTTCGGGATCCTCGCCCTTGGCGAAGATGCGATAGCTATAGGTGGTGCGCACCGCACTCGCTTGCGAGATGCGCGTATAGATCGTTGCGGTTTCACCAAACTTGAAAGGAACGCCATACGAGATGTGCGCATCGATCACGGGACACTGATAGCCATCTGCTTCGATCTGAGGATACGGAAAGCCGATCTCCTCCAGCAAGCGGCACCGCGCCACGTCGAACCAGCTGAAATAGTTCGCATGGTAGACAACGCCCATGCAATCGGTCTCCGAATAGCGCACTTCGATATCTGTCACGAACTCCATTGCTACACTCCCCATCTTTTGATCTCGCACTTAATACTAACTTATATAATTGAACGCAGAAGAGATGTTTATGGAGAGAGGTACCGTGGAACAGAGAAACAACCGCAGGTCAGTTGAAAAAGCTTTCGAGCCGCTCACGCCAAAGCTCTGCTTCCAACTCATGGCACCTCACACGCTCGCACCTTCGATCCTTGCGCTCACCTTCACGCTCGTGTTCACCACGGTCACGTTCTCAGGAAGCGTGAACCTTCTTCTGTTCGCGGTCCTGTTCGTCATTTGCACATTGATGCAAGCGGCGGCGAACACCTTGAACGATTACTTCGACTACAAAAAGGGCACCGATTCGCTCGAGAACTCCTCTGAAGATGCTTTCGATGCGGTGTTGGTCTACCATCGTTTGAACCCGAAGCACGTGCTCGTATTCGCTATTGCTCAGCTGGTCATCGCTGCGATCCTCGGCTGCTATATCGTTTCTCTCTCAGGACTCACCGTGCTGGTGATCGGCATCATCGGCGCGCTCGTAGTGGTCATCTATTCCGCAGGCAAGACGCCTCTTTCCTATCTCCCGATCGGCGAAATTGCGATCGGCTTTACCATGGGCGGGCTCATTCCCCTTGCCTGCATTTACGTTCTTTCTGGCGTGCTCGACTGGTGGCTCATGCTCACCGGGCTTCCGCTCATGATCGGCATCGGCATGATCCTCGCCACGAACAATACGTGCGACATCGAAAAGGATATCGCTTCGAAGCGCCACACCCTCGCCGTCACGCTCGGTCGCGAACAGGCGCCGATGTTCTATAAGCTCGCTCTTATCGTATGGATTGCAGTAACGCTCATCCTCGAGCTATGCTTCTACACTCCTGGTGTAGTGATGGGGATCTTGATGATCTGCGCAGCCTTCCCGGTCTTACGCGCTCTGTTCGCTAACCCATTGAACCAAAACTCCCGCGATAGCGCCATGGCTCAGATCATCAGCTTGAACATCGTCTTCATCTCGTTCTATTGTCTGGCGATCGCAATCACGCCGATCGTCTCGTTCATCTAGGAATTATCTAAGCACTATTCTAGATATGCCGCGTTGGCGACTGCCAAACGATCATGCGCTTTCCTTCGAGCGCGCTCAAGCATGCCTCACGCTTGAGTTCTGCGATGCTCATCGCTTCCCATTCAGGGATGATGCCAGAGCAATACGCGAGATACCCCAAGATCGCCTCTGCGCTCAAGCCCAAATCATCGATAAAGTAGCTAAGCGATGCGTCCTTGTTGCGCTTAGAGAGCTTGCGTCCGCTCTCATCCACGAAGATCGGAACATGACCATAAACAGGTGTGGGCAAACCGAGCAATCGTTGAAGGTAGATCTGCTTGGGCGTTGACGTGAGCAGGTCAACGCCGCGTACGACTGAATCGATACCCGAAGCAGCATCATCGACCACCACCGCAAGCTGATAAGCGAACACCCCATCACTGCGCTTGATGATGAAATCCCCTGCTTCACGCAGAAGATCGAAGCAGCTCTCGCCCTGAAATGTGTCAGCAAAGCACAGCGGACTTGGAGCAGCAGCCACATCAAGGCGCAGGGCATAGCGCTCGCAAGACATGCGTTCACTGCGCACTTCAGCTGAGATGCCCTTACAGGTGTTTTGATAGATGAACTCTTCCCCAACATGAGGGGCACGGGCACTATGCAAGTCGGCGCGGGTGCAGAAGCAGGGATACACGAGCCCTTGCGCCTCAAGCTCCTCGCATGCACGCCGATACCGTTCCTGCTGCTCTTCAGCACTTTGATAGACGACCGCACTTGTCCATTCGAAGCCGAACCACTCAAGATCGCGCATGATCGCATCGATATGCTGCTGCTTGGAGCGATCGGGGTCAAGGTCTTCGATGCGCAGCACCATCTCATCGGCAACGAGCGCCGCGATAAGGGACGCGAAGATATTGCCGATATGGAAACGTCCTGAAGGACTCGGTGCAAAACGACCGCGAAGGTGCGGCCGTTTCATCTCATTAGTTTCTGCGATCGGTAACATGTTTCGTCTTGCCGAAACTGCGCTCGATCCCGCCTGGCTCGATGAGCTTCACATCGGACGAAACGAGCATCGTGTCCTTGAGCTTGGTCTGGATCTGCTTGCGGAAACGGTCCATCTCTTCAAAGGAATCGCTGAACGCTTCTGGCAGCAGCTCGACCATGATGACCATGTGATCGAGTCCGTTATCGTTATCGACCTCGATACGATAGTGCGGGCTCACGCCTTCGATGCCTGCCAGGATGTCTTCTACCTGCGAAGGGAATACGTTCGTTCCGCGGATGATGAGCATGTCGTCGGTACGAGTGCGAACCTTCTTCATGCGCGCATGAGTGCGCCCGCATGCGCATGGTTCGGTGATCACATAGCTCAAATCGTGCGTACGGTAACGCAACACGGGGAACGCCTGCTTATCGAGCGGCGTGAGCACCAGCTCGCCCGGCACACCCTCAGGCAACGGCTCACCGGTCTTAGGATCGACGATCTCCCAGAAGAAATGATCCTCAGCGATATGCTGCATGTCACGACACGCGAGGCATTCGCCCGAAACGCCTGGACCCATCACCTCGGTGAGACCGTAATTATCAGTGCAGATGATGTGCATGCGGCGCTCGATCTCTTCCTTGAGCGCTGGCGGACAAGGCTCGCCACCGAAGAGTCCGATGCGCAAGCTCGAGTTCTCCCAATCGAAACCATGCTTCTCGCCATATTCACACATGTGCATCGCATAGGAAGGCGTGGCGATGAGCACGGTGGTCTGGTAGTCGTTGATCATCATGAGGTGACGCTCGGTGTTGCCCGAACCAGCCGGGATGACCATACAGCCCAGATGCTCAAGACCATAGTGCAACCCGAAGCCACCGGTGAACATACCATAACCAAACGCCATCTGAACGCGATCCGAAGGTACCACGCCTGCCATCTGGGCCAAGCGGGCGATGCAATCGCGCCAAATGTCCAGATCGTGATCGTTGTACCCCACCACGATCGGCTTTCCCGTGGTGCCCGACGAAGCATGCAGGCGCACCACATCATCGAGCGGAATGGCGAAGAGACCGAACGGGTAGGTATCGCGCAGCACTGACTTGTCCGTAAAGGGAAGCTTGCGAATGTCCTCGAGCGTTTGGATATCGCCCGGCACCACCCCCAGTTCTCCCATCTTCTCGCGATACCACGGCACGCGCTCGTAGGTCCACGCAACCTGATCCTTGAGCTTAGCAAGCTGCAAGGCGCGAATCTCTTCGCGCGACATCGTTTCGATCTCGGGTTGGAACATCGGGGTGATCACTGTATTACTCATGGGTTCTCGATTCTGATACAAAATAGAAGGGACGGAAGAAGGTAACGAATGCTAGTAGCGCGCAGGCAACAAGCGCATTACGCTGAGAAATCAACCTGCGAAACGAGTTCGACCGGTTGTTCAGCCAAGGCAGCTTCCGCGCGCGCAACATCTTCGACACCGACCGCGATATAGGTTGAGATGAGCGAGTAGGAATACTTCACGTTCATATCTTGCTGAGCGATCACATCGAACACGCGCACCAACTCACCTGGTTCATCGATGAGCTTCAAGCAAAGCACATCAGCCTGCTTGACCGCCATGCCCTTCGCCTCAAGCACTTCAAAAGCGCGCTGTGGCTTGTCGACCACGAACCGCGCGATGCCGTAATCACCGGTGTCACTGAGCGCATAGCCTTTCACGCTGATATCGTTCTCCACGAATACTTCGAGCACGCGCTTCAGGTGGCCGACCTTACTCTCGATGAAAACACTTAACTGGGCAACAGCCATAGCTACTCTCCTTGCATATAGTTGGCACCCAGATGGAATGCCTCGAGGTTGATATCGATGGTCTTGGGCGGGACATTGTTACGAATGACCTCTTCCCAAAGGGAAAAATCGAACGGAAGGCTCACTGCGAGCGCACCGAGCAGCACGACGTTCGCGCATTTCGCTGTTCCTGCACTGCGTGCGAGCTCGCTTGCCGGAATGAGCGTTGCTCCCAGTTCATCGAGACGCTCACGCGCACGAGCAGGCATCTCAGCCTTCCCCGTGAGCACAGGAAGCGGCTTGATCTCCTCGTCGTTCACGACAAGCACGCCACCTTCCTTCAGATAAGCAAGGTTGCGGAGCGCTTCGGTGGTCTCGAACGACACGATATTATCGGCGCAGCCTTCGTCGCAGACCATCGTGGACACCGTATCGCCAAAACGCACGACCGTGGTAACCGCGCCACCACGCTGTGCCATGCCATGGATCTCAGAAACCTTGCAGCACTTCCCTGCCGCGCTCGCAACGCGCGCGAGCAACGTGGCTGCGGTGATCGTTCCCTGACCACCAACGCCGCAAAGCAGAATGGTGAATGTCTTATCGCTCATATCGCGCTCCCCTCTACAGACGCTCGATCGCATCAAACGCGCAGTACTGAGCGCACTGCGAGCATCCATTGCACATATCGGTATCGATCGACGAAAAGCCCGTTTCGCGATCGGTTGAAATTGCGGGGCATCCCAACGTGACGCACACACCGCAGCCCGTGCAGTTCCCGTTCACGTAGTACGGCTTGTCCTTCGTTTTGGAAAGCAGCACGCAAGGACCGCGGAACACGATCACGTCAAGCTCGTCGCGCCCGAGCGCTTCTTTGAGCGCGCCGCGTACCGCATCACGATCGAACGCATCGACCACCTGCACGTGATCGACGCCGATAGCATCGAGGATCACCGGCAGATTGAGCTCGTTGCTCTCGCGGTTTTGCAGCGTCACCCCATTGAACGGATTGCCTTGCTGGCCGGTCATGGCGGTCGTGCGATTATCGAGGATGCAGATCGTGCCAGCACCCTTGTTGTAGACCGTATTGATGAGGCTCGAAAGGCCAGAATGCGCGAATGTCGAACCGCCGATCACACCCACGATCGGACGATGCTCGCTTCCCGCCATTGCGAGCTCGAAGCCATGCGCCATCGAAACGGAGGCGCCCATGTCGAGCGTGGTATCCATGGCTGAGAGCGGCGGCAGAGCGCCAAGCGTGTAACAGCCGATATCGCCCGTGACGATGGCCCTGTTGCGCGCAAGTTCACGGAAAACGATACGATGTGGGCATCCCGCGCAAAGAGCAGGCGGACGGTTGGGAACATCACCAGGAGTATCGAGGTGCGCAGGAGTTTCTTTTCCGAACGCCCGCAAGATATCTTCAGGATGAACCTCTCCATCGGCAGGCAAGGGATTAACGAATTCATCGAGCGCGATGCCACATGAACGCACCGCGTCGGAAAGATAGGTCGAAGCCTCTTCGACCACGTACACCTTATCCACACTCTCGGCAAAACGCGCGAGCGCATCTGCGGGCAATGGCCAGGTCACGCCCAGCTTGAAGATACTCACGTCACCCAGGGCCTCTTTCACATGCTCATAGACCGCGCCAGCGCAGATGATGCCGATGCTCGTATCGCCCTTCTCCACGCGATTGAACGGGCACGTTTCCACCCATTCCTTCAGCGTTTCGGTGCGCTTGACCACGACCTTACGGCGCGGTTTCGCAAATGCTGGCATCATGACCCATTTGGTAGGATCGCTCTCGTAGGGCTTCTTCTCAACCTCGGTGCGCTCCCCTACTTCAACAGGGGTTTTCGTATGAGAGATGCGTACGGTAGAGCGCATCATGAAGGGAACATCGAACTGTTCGGAAAGATCATAGGCGCTGCGCGCGAAATCGAGCGCTTCTTGAGAATCGGCAGGTTCAAGGATGGGCACGAGCGAAGCCATAGCATAATAGCGGCTGTCTTGCTCGTTCTGCGAAGAGAACATGCCCGGATCGTCAGCGGCGAGCAAGAGCACTCCACCGTTAACGCCGGTGTACGAGGCAGTGAAGAGCGGATCGGCGCACACATTCACGCCCACGTGCTTCATCGTAACGAGCACGCGTGCACCCGCCGCAGAAGCACCCATCGCAACCTCGAGCGCGACCTTTTCGTTCGGGCACCATTCCGCGTAGACGCCAGGAAGCGTTGCGAAGGTTTCCATGGTCTCGGTGGAAGGTGTTCCTGGATAGGCAGTGCCAATATGGCACCCTGCCTCCCACGCACCACGCGCGATTGCTTCATTACCTGATAAAAATTCCATACGTAATCCTTGTTCGTATTTTCAAAAGATTCAAAAGACGGGATCTTGAAGGGGCGATTATTCAACGAAACGAAGAACGAAGCAGCCGATCTGCAGAAGATCGCCCGGGTTCAACACAGCGTTCTTGATCGCTTCGTTATTCACCCACACGCCATTGAACGAATCGCGGTCAGTGATGGTCCATTCGCCATTGATCTTCTCCATCTCAGCGTGGACGCGCGAAACGGTCATATCGTTGAGCATCACGCCACATTGCGGAGAACGACCGATCTCGATGAAATCGCTCTCAAGCGGAAACACCAGACCTTCCTGCTTGCCATAGCACACGCGAAGCGATGCAGGTGCCTGATCGGCAGCATGAGCACGCTCACCTTCGGTATCGATGGATATCACCTCGAATGCTTCGGTGGCATCTTGGAAATGGTAGCCGCACACCGAGCAGCAGTCTCCATCGTTATTCGCTTCATTCATGCACACTGGACAGGTTGTCATATGCTTCCCTCTTACCCCTCTATACGCTTAGCGCGTGGCATCGGCACCGTAGATGATCGGCATCGAGCTGACCACTTCGCTCTCAGCTTCCTTTGCTTGATCGCCGCCCGTAAGCCTGCTCCACCAGATGCCGATACCTTCAAGGAAGTTCGGGCCGGCGCAGTCTTCTGCGGCAATAAGGTCGACCGTTTTGATGATCTCGTTATTCTGGTAATAGTTTACCGTACCCACCTTGTCTCCCGCATGCACGGTATTGGTAATGTCGTCGAAAACCACTTCTTGGCTCACATTTCCGTTATAGCGGAAGACCTCGACCGTCTCAGTCGGGTTTGCGATCGTTGCCTTGAAGGTCTTATCGAGCCAGCCTTTATGGCTCACATTCGCCACGACGGGCGCTTGGACCTCCTGACCATTGAGCTGAAGCGTGATCACTTCATCCGAAGAAGCCAGCGGCACATCGATCGTGTTGTCGTAGACCCAGTTCCACATGGTCGTGCAGTCGGTGAAGCGCTGCGCTTCCGTGCTCGAATGAAGCACGATCGCGTAGAGGGTCTCCCCATCGCGCTCGCAAGCACCCGCAAAGCACTCACCCGCTTCTTCGGTGAAACCAGTCTTGATACCACAAGCGCCTTCATAGACGCCGATCAGAAGGTCGGTCGACTCGAGCTGAAGGTCGACCCAAGCATCCCCGCGCTTTACTGAGATCGTGGTCTTCGGCATTGCGACGACCGAACGAAAGAGCTCGTTTTCCATAGCCGCACGCGCCATGATCGAAACATTCTGAGCACTGCAATGCATGTCCCCACTGAATTGGTCGTAATCAAGACCATGCGGGTTGCTGAAGCGCGCATCGTTCATACCGAGAGCGAGCGCCTTCTTGTTCATCGCATAGACGAATGCGTCATAGCCATTCTGCGGCATCTCGTCTTCAGGGATGCTCTTATCCTTTTGCAGTTCTTCCAAGATCTTCGGCCCGAGCGATTCAGCCAAGGCTTGACCTGCATCGTTGCCGGAAGGGATCATGAGCGCCTTGATCGCAGCTTCGAGCGTGAGCACATCGCCCGCTCTTAACCCCGCTGTGGATTCACCGATGCTCGCTGCCTCTTGGCTGACCGTGATCTCGGTCTGCGTAGGGTCTCCTCCATAGTCGAACGCAACGAGCGCGGTCATGATCTTCGTGATGGATGCGATGTGGACTTGATCATACGCGTTGCGCGCAAAATAGATCGTGCCATCGCTGGAAACGAGATAGGCGTATTCAGCAACGATATTCGGTGCTTGAGCAGCGGTGAAGCCTTGCTCCTCGATGGTTTGGCCGAGCACCACATCGGAATTGCGCACTTCAGCCTGAGCGACACCCGGACAAAGTGCAACGCTCAGGACAAACGCAAATACGCAAGCAAAGATGCCTGCGTATTTGGTCCGTGTTCTATCAAGAATATGCGACTTAGTCGAGCGCATACACATCCTCAGGCTTGCATACTTCGAATCCTTCTGCAGCAAGCTTCACGTCGAGCGCCGGATCGGCCACCTTCAAGATATCGATCGCATGATCGCCCACCATAAAGCAGTGTGCGTATTCGACGTTGATATCCTTATCATCGAGATAATCGAAGAGCTTCGAGAGCGATCCCGGAACATTGGGAACCTTGACAGCAACGACATCGATCAACTTCGCTTGATAGCCTTCTTCTTGCAGGATGCGGCACGCTTTCTCAGGCGTATCGCAAAAGATGCGCAAGATGCCAAAATCCTTCGTGTCCGCCAAGAACATCGCCTGCATGTTGATATCAGCACGAGCAATGCTGCGCACCGCAGAAGCGAGTCTGCCTTCTTTGTTCTCAAGAAATACGGTTAATTGCGAGATCATTATTTCAATCCTTCCCTCAGGTCGATAATGCGTTTTGCCTTACCCTCAGAACGCTCGATGGTCTTTGGTTCGACGATCTTCACATCGACCGCGATCTGCAGATTATCTTTGAGCGCCTTCTTGAGGTCTTTCGTGAGCTTCTGCAAGCGAGCCACTTCGTCGAAGGGGAAATCAGGCACAGTCTCGACCTGAAGTTCAACATGATCGAGCGAGCCTTTGGTCGTAAGAATGAGCTGATATTGAGGAACGATCTCGGGGAACGAGACGATCTCTTCCTCGATCTGCGATGGGAAGACATTCACACCACGCAAGATCAGCATATCATCGGTACGACCCGTGATGCGATCCATGCGACGGAAAGTACGTCCGCATTCGCACTGGCCGGTGATAATACGAGAGATATCGCGCGTACGATAGCGAACGAGCGGTGAGCATTCCTTAGAGAGCGTGGTCATGACCACTTCGCCCCATTGACCATCGGGCACGGGCTCAAGCGTCTGCGGGTCAACGATCTCGATGATGAAATGATCCTCGCATACATGGAGGCCATTCTGCGCTTCACACTCGCAAGCCACACCAGGACCCATGACCTCGGAAAGACCATAGATATCGTAGACCTGGATACCGAGCTTGTCTTGGATCTCTGAGCGCATGCCCTCAGAGCAGGGCTCTGCACCAAGGATGCCTGCATGGATCTTGAATTCTTCTGCCGGCTTGTAGCCCTCTTCGATCGCCACATCAGCGATGTTGAGCGCATAAGAAGGCGTGCACGCGAGCACGTCGACACCGAAGTCTTTCATGAGACGCACCTGGCGTTTCGTATTGCCCGTAGACATGGGAAGCACGGTAAGACCACCACGTTCGCCGCCCTGGTGAGCGCCAAGACCACCCGTGAACAAACCATAGCCATAGGCAACTTGCAGCACGGCATCGGGACCGCAATCTGCTGCATAGAGGAAGCGAGCGAAGCAATCGCCCCACACTTCAAGGTCTTTTTCAGTGTAACCAACCACGGTTGCCGTGCCTGTTGTGCCCGAAGAGCAGTGAATGCGAGCGACCTCGCCTCGTGGTACCGCGAACATGCCGAACGGATAGGCGTCGCGCAAGTCCTGCTTCACCGTGAACGGGAATTTGCGCAGATCGTCGAGCGAGGTGATGTCTTCAGGTTTAACGCCTGCCTCATCGAACGACTTGCGATAGAAGGGAATGCGCTCATAGACATAAGCGACCAACTTCTGGAGACGCTCAAGCTGAAGTGCGTCGAGCTCCTCACGTGGCATCGTTTCTAGTTCGGGCTGGTAGTACACAACCGCTCCTTTCATTCTCATTCGCTCGAAGGTTCGGCTGAACCCTGAACTTTAACTTCGTTCTTCGGTTGATAATTCGAATGGAATTCTTTCTCTTGAATTATATTGCCATTACGGTCTTTGACCGTGCGGACAATCGTAATCGAGCGCCCATTAGCGCCAGAGGACTCGATGAACTCCGTGCCGATAGGATAATCGGGGTCTTTGCGCACCACCGTACGATAGGGCTCGCCTTCTTCCCACTCGCCATAAACGGTCGTTACCTCATATCCTGGGTCGACACCGTAGAGCGTGGCGCTGACCGATGAATTGGTGTAGCTCATGCGCAGCAGCACATCGGATTCCGTATCATTTCGCCACACCAGATCGATATCAGGGTATGCGATGGCGGCGTCGCGCCCTTCGGGATAGCTCGCGATATAGAGAGAATGATTGTTGCGCCGCTCGATCGGGTAGCCCGCTTCATAGACTGCATTGAACACCGTAGTGGCCACCTGGCAGATGCCGCCACCGATCGCGTCAGAATACTCGCCGCCGATGATAGCGCCCGCACCTTGGTAACCCTTCTCTGGCGTTGCCTCGCCCGCGAGCGCCAGGAACGACCAGGTCTCCCCTGCCTTGCAGATCGAGTTGTTGAGCGCATCGGCTGCCACGTGGATGTTGTTGTTGCGCGCTTCCGCGCCTGAAGCATAGCGCGTGGTATAGGAGGCTATTTCGGTGATGAGACCATAATCGAGCGCCTCTTCGAAGCTCATCGATTCAGGGATCTGCGCGGAAACGACCTGGACCTCTGCTGCGGTCGTTTTCTCGTTGGACGAGAAGAACGTTTCATTCAGGTGCGTGATCGCTTCGGAGACCTGCGGCACCGAGCCGGTCGCATTGGTGCTTACGGTGATGTTGCCACCTTCGTTCGTGAAGTGCACGAGATAATCTGACCCACCGTAGCTGAACCCGAACCCCTGGATGATCTTCTGGTTAGCTTTCGCCCCATCGAAGAGCGGCACGAGCGTGAAGACATCTCCCTCCTGCTTCACCTCGGTCTTGATCCATTCGGCAAGTACATTCTTGTCCGCAAAATAGCTCTTGTCCTCATAGGTGAAATTGACCCCGCAAGGGATCGAGGCATTGATCTCATCCGCGCACGCCTGCGCCTTATCGTGATCGATCTGGATGGCGACATCATGCATATCGATGATGAAGCGCGATTCGCCCTCCGCTTCAAGAAGCGCCTGATTCAGCCGATCGACGAGCCATCCCTCAGACACCTCATACCCATCGTGACCGTCGGTCACTTGCGCATGCGCATCCTTCATCTCGATGTTGAAGTTGACCATCTTGCTTCCGAGCGCATCGATGATCTCGTCGCGAAGGGCTTCGAGCGAAGTCTCGTTGAACGTGCAAACCGGCTTGATATCGTGTCCTGAGAATTGAGCCGCCAAGCGTGCGAAGAACCCACCATCGCTCCGTCCGACTTCATAGGCGGCTTTGGCGTAGGCGGCCGGGTCGAACGTCGCCCCGATAAGAGGCGCGTTCACCGTCCAGCGATCACGCGAAGAGAGCGATTCTTCGTAGGATATCTGCTCTTCAAGCGATTCGTTGCGTTGCTGCTCTTCCTCGGAGCGCTGCGCGGCTTGTTCGTTAGCACAGAAGACCACCGCATTGCTGTTGAAGCGTGGTTCGTATTCCTGCGAAATGAGCGTGGTTGCTTCTTCGGGCGTCTTTCCAGAAAGATCGATGTTTCCCACGCTCACGCCCTGGTAGATGCGATTCATCGTAGCGAGCGAATCGACACCTCCCGCAACCACGATCACCACAACCACCACCAGCGCGACCGAAAGCGCCTTGCTCTTCGACCACAGCCAGGTGCATCCGCCCACCAATCGCGCGAACACGCCCGCTCCTCCTGAAGAGCCCGAACCCTTTCCTCCAGATGGCTTCATGGGATTCTTCAGCACATTATGAGGAATCCCCTGTTCGCCCCCCAGCACATTGTTCGTCTGGTCTGCCTGCGAACGACGCTTGCCTTCCGCACGAGCGCTGCGAGCAGACTGTGCAGCTCCCCTGCGAGCACGCGTGTTCGTTGATGGAGAAGCGTCTTCTTCTTGAGGTTCATCTTTTGCTACCGCAGTGCGCCTGGCCGTGCGCATGAGCGTCTCAGCACGAACGGAGCGCGCAGACGAACGCGGGGTACCTTCCGAAAGAGACGAGCGTTCTTGCTGCGTTGCAGCAGTGCGTGCCTGCAGCCGCTGCCGTGCGGCATCACGGCTCTCTTGCGCAGGATCGAGCTCGGGTTCTCTGCGAGACGGACGGGCGCTCGTGCGCGCTTGCGATCCGCGCTGAGCATCTCTGCGTGAGCGAACGCTCGATTCTTGCGAGCGCGAGCTGCGCGAAAAGCTCGCGTCTCCGCTGATGCGTGAAGGACGCCCCTCCGAAGCGCTGCGCCCGCCTCGTGCCGCACGTGCCGCACGCCCGCTTTGGCTTACAGACTCCTCGCGAGAGGATGAGGCAGCGCGCGAGGTACGTGAGGAGCGCATGCTGAATCTGTCTTGATCGCGTCGAGCAGGCGAAGAAGCCGCTCCTTGCGCATCGCGCTTCCTAGCCATGAGTGCTCTCCGATGAAGCTTGCGCAAGCTTGCGCGCTTTCGCTGATCGAGCACCCTTGATACCAGCATAGAGATAGTAGGACGTGGTGAAGATATTCAAGATAAGGCCAGCATACACGAACCAGAATCCCCACGAATACTGCGCAGCCGAGAAGCCTGGCAGCCAAGAGAAATCGCATACGCCCAACCCTGCGAAGAGCGGGAAGTTCAGAAGCACGCCCACGAAGCCGATGTAGAGAAACGTAGTGGCAACCTTGCCCGCGTAGATAACGGGCACGCGCACCTGATAGCGCTTCAAGATATAGCCGCCACCAATGAGCAAGATAAGATCGCGAATGACCACGAAGAGGATGATCCAGAGCGGCAAACGCCCCACCAAGAACAACCCGAGCACGCCCGAGATCATGAGCAAGCGATCGACCGCGGGATCGAGCAACTGACCCAAACGAGAGACTTGGTTCGTGCGGCGCGCGACCTGACCATCGACCCAGTCGGTCGATGCGGCGATTGCAAAGAGCAGCGTTGCTGCAAGGTTCAGATCATGAAAGAGCAACACGAGAAAGATTGGGATCATGAGCAGGCGAATGAACGAGATAAGATTCGGCAGCGTGAAGATCTTGTTCGACACCTCGTAGGACTCGTTCGCGCCCATGCGCTCTCTCCCTCTTCAAAAAGGAAACGGGCCTCTAAAAGGCCCGAATCACACAGAATTCTATATCGGTAGCCTAAGCTTCAGGCGTTTGGCCAGCTTGTTCCTGCTTGGCTTTTTCACGTGCAGCTTTCGCTTCCAACGCCGCCTTAATTCTAGCAGCTTTTTCCGCTTCCTTACGTGCAAGCTCTGCTTTTTCTTCTTCAGTAGGCTCAGGTTTCGTGGTGACCGAAACGACCTTCTCGAAGGCGGGCTTGCGATACTCCGGCATCATGGTAAGACAGTGCTGCGGGCATTCACGCACGCACGTGCGGCACTGGATGCAATCGAACGGGTTGATCGTCCAAGATTCCGCCTCTTTATCCACCGTGATGCAGCCCGTTGGGCAACGCTTGGCGCAGATGCCGCAGAGCGTGCATTCGACGATGTCGTTCTCTACGTGACCCTTCAGATCCTCCACAGGCGGCTTCGTCTCATACGGGTAGCGAATGGTCTCAGGGCGCTTGAAGAGCGACTTAAGCGTCATTTTTCCTAGTTTGAAATATCCCATTGCTCTACCTTTCCGTGCAGCTGATGCAAGGATCGATGGTAAGAACGATCATGTTGACATCGGCTAGGTCGCAGCCTTTGAGCGCCACGGTCATGCCAGCGATATTCTGCGTAGTTGGGGTGCGGATGCGCATGCGCTCGAGATTCTTCGTACCGTTGCCAGAGCAGTAGTAATACACTTCGCCGCGTGGCTGCTCAAGAATGTTGCATGCTTCGCTTCCTGCAGCGGGTGCGCCCTTCACGGGCACGTAGAAATCGCCGCCAGGGATCTTGTCGATCAGTTCGTTGATGATGTCGATGGACTGCAGCACCTCTTCAGCACGCACCTGAACGCGGGCATAGCAATCGCCATCGGTTGAGAGGATCGGCTTGAATTCTGCTAGATCGCCATACGCACCGATGCCCAGGCAGCGGACATCGTTGTTCAAGTTGCTCGCGCGTGCGAAGGGCCCGACCATGCCATAGCCAAACGCATCTTCCGGTGCGATATAACCCACACCCACCAAGCGGTTCTTCACCGACGTGTCTTTCAGGAAAGCATTGCAGATCTGCTTGTACTCGTCTTTGATGCTCGCAAGCTTGTCCTTGATGGCCTGGAGCATGGGCGCATCGATATCCTTCGTAACGCCACCGATGAGCGTATAGGACAAGATGACGCGTCCACCAGCTACTGCTTCGAAGATATCGAGGATACGCTCACGCAAGCGCCAAGAATGCATGAACAAGCTCTCGAAACCGAACGCATCGGCTGCAAGACCCATCCACAACAGATGGGAGTGTATACGCGAAAGCTCATGCATGATCGCACGCAAGTATTCAGCGCGCGGCGGGACCTTGACGTTCATAAGACGCTCGACCGTTTGCGCATAGCCGTAGCTGTGGCCGAACGCGCAAATGCCGCAGATGCGCTCCGCAACGTAGATGTACTGATGGATATCGCGCGTCTCGACGAGCTTTTCGAGACCGCGATGGATGAATCCGATCTGAGGAAGAACATCGACGACCGTTTCATCTTCAACCACGAGGTCGAGATGGACCGGCTCAGGCAGAACCGGATGCTGGGGTCCGAATGGAATGACTTGTGCTTTTGCCATTGTTACTCCCCTTCCTCGTTCGTGTTCGCCGCAGCTTCTGCGGGTGCCGGCGCGGGAGCGCTGGCTGCTTCGGTCTGCTTTTGGGGCTGCTCTTCGGCAGGAGCACTGGCTGCGCTGGCTGCTTCAGCCTCTTTCGCCGCCTTCTCCTTTGCCGCTTTCGCTGCTTTAGCCGCCTTAGCCTTTGCGATCTTCGCCGCTTTCTCGCGCGCAGCGAGCTGCTCAGGTGAAACGATGCTCATAGGAGCTTCAACACCTTCAGCGAAGCGGTAGAACGCACCTTCGAAATCGATAAGATTGCCAACGATGTTCACACCGAAGAGATCGTGAGCTTCGTTTTCGTTCACGAAGATAGCGATATAGAGCGGCGTGAGCGAAGGCACCTCGGTCTCACCTTTGATGATCCCTTCGATGCGTCGATTGATGATTTCGTTGCCTTTGATGAAGGTGTAGTAAAGCCAGACGGTATCGTCTTCTTTGAGCACACCCATCATCTGAGCCAGTTGATAGCCCTGCTCCTTATATTCGCGCGCAGTATCGACCAGGTCTTCAAGCGCAAGAGGGACAAACGTTTCATTCAATTCCATAACGCTTACGCCCCTTTCTTCTTCTCTTCTTTGAGCTTCTTCGACTTTTCCTCAAGGATGCCGATCCCTTCGACCACTGCATCGATGATGGCTTCAGGGCGGATCGCACAACCAGGCGCGTACACATCCACAGGAATAGCCTTATCGACACCGCCGATGATGTTGTAGCAATCTTTGAAGATGCCTGCCGTGCAAGCGCAAACACCGCAAGCAACGACCACCTTCGGCTCTACCATCTGATCGTAGATTTCCTTGACCACGTCGATGTTGCGCTCGTTGACGCCACCCGTAACCAGGAAGATATCGGCGTGTTTGGGGTTACCCGTATTGATGATGCCAAAACGCTCGACATCATAGAGCGGCGTGAGTGCGGCCAGCACCTCGATATCGCAGCCGTTACAGCTCGAACCGTCGTAATGTATGATCCAAGGAGATTTTGAAACAGAAGACATGTTACCTCCTTACAGGAATGCAAGAACAAGGATATTGATACCACCGAGAACGAGCGTGACGATCCAGGTCGATTTCAACACCAGTTGCCATTTCACACGAGCGAAGTTGTTGTCGATCCAGATCTCAAGCAAGTAGATCAGGATGAACGCGATGAGCGCAACCACGATCGATACAGGGTTGCCCCAGATGAAGAACATCACGATCCAACCCATGTAGAGGATGTTCTCGCACCAGTGCATGATCTCGATCTGACCGAGCGTCTTGCCCGACATTTCGGTAGTTACACCTTTTACCAGTTCTTGATGTGCATGATGTGAATATGAGAGATCGAACGGAGATTTCCTCAATTTAATCGTAAGAATGAACAGCATTCCCAAGAAAACGCCCCACAAGCTGAAGATGATGGGCGAATCCAAGAACGGCAGGATCGCGATATCGAAGCTGCCCGTCGCCTGGAAGAAGCCGACCGCAAGCAACAGCACCATGGGCTCATACGCCATGATCTGCAGGTTCTCGCGATGCGCGCCTGCTTCAGAGAAGGGCGAGCGCGATGCGTACGCTGCCATGACGAACATGAGCTCTGCAAGCGTGATGACGAACACGCACAGAAGGAAGTTCCCACCTGAGAAGAAGATGCCGCCAGCAAGGAACGTGAAGATGAGCGCGCAGACCACATAGGTGCCGATCGTGCCGTTCACTGCCACATTGTCCTTAGCGAACAGCTTGCGAACATCATAGAGAGGCTGCAGCAGCGGCGGTCCTACACGACCTTGCATGCGAGCTGAGATAATGCGGTCGATGCCTGAGAGCAAACAACCGAGCACCGTTCCGACGATCGCGAAGACAACCGAGGCGCCGAGCGTGATGAGAATTGAAATAAGCGTTTCCACGATGTGCCTCCTTTCTTAGAACAGTGCCGTGAATCCGATGGTAGCGATGATCGCCCAGATGAATGCAATGAGTATGAGAATGTAGCAGATGATGGTGCCAACGGGCGTGAGCTTCGCCTCGCCGAACCAGTCCTCCATGTACCAGTTGCGCGCAGTAGCCTCCTGCGGTTTCGAGAGCGCATTCAAATAGACGCGCGATTCATTCTCGACCGAGACGCCGGAGAGATACACGCTGGCCTTCTTCGCCTTCGTGTTCTTGCGCAGCACGCCGAACATCATGATCACCATGAACAAGACGATGATGGTGGACAGATAGAGGTTCTCGTCGCGGATCGGCTGGATACTCATGCCGAGGATCGAGCTGACATAAGGCTCGACCATGAAGTTCGAGATGACCGGGATGAGCGCACAAGCAAGCACGGCGAGCACCGCCATGAGCGCAAGCGAGAGCCATTCGCTCTTATGCACGGTGACCTCCACGTTATCGGGCTCGCTTGCGATGCCCGCAAGCTTGCCGAGCCATTTCGCCCAGAACATGAAGGTAGCTGCTGAGCCGAACGCCAGCATGAGGATGAGCGCGATCTGACGCGTTCCGATGAGCGTGATGAGCGTTGCCCACTTCGCGATGAGCATACCGAATGGCGCGATGAACATGATCATGATACCGAGCATCATAAGACGTGCGAGCTTCGGCATGCGCTCGAAGAGCGTGTCCATGTCTTCGATGTTACGAGAGCCGATGTGATGCTCTGCGGTGCCCACGCACAGGAAGAGCAAGCTCTTCGCGATAGCGTGGAAGATGACGAGGAAGATCGCTGCCCAGATCGCCTCTGCGGTACCAACGCCCGCGCAAGCCGTGATGAGGCCAAGGTTCGCGATGGTCGAATATGCGAGCACGCGCTTGGCATTCACCTGCGAGATGGCAAGGAACGAGCAGAACAGGAACGTAAGGCCACCCACCAAGATGACGAAGATGGAGGGCCCGAACGACACCGCATAGATGGGTGCGCACTTGATGAGCATGAATACGCCCGCCTTCACCATGGTGGATGAATGCAGAAGCGCACTCGTGGGCGTCGGCGCGACCATAGCGCCCAACAGCCAGGTATGGAACGGCATCTGCGCCGCTTTGGTCATGCCCGCAAGGCTCAAGCACGTGAGCGGGAATACCACGAGCGCCGGCGCGAACGTGCCGATGACGATGAAGTCGAGGAAATCGACGGTGTTGAATTCGAGCACCATGAAGAAGAGCGCAGCCAGAAAGGCGATGCCGCCGACCATGTTCATGACGATCTGGCGGAATGCGTTCGCGATCGCTTCCTCAGTGCGGGTATAGCCGATGAGGAGGAAGGAGCAAACCGTGGTGATCTCCCAACCAGCATAGAGCCAGATGAGATTGTTGCAGAAGATGATCGCATACATCGCTGCAAGGAAGATGAACATGAGTGCGAAGAAACGCGGACGACGATCCGCTTCATGCTTATGTTCGGCCTGGAAGTCCTCCATGTAGCCAATGGAGTAGATGCAGATGCCTGCGCCCACAAGACCGATGATGAGCGTCATGATGAGCGAGAGCGAATCGACATAAAGACCGCGGGTGCACACGATATCGTGCGCGCATCCGAACTCGAAGATGAGCGTGCCGATAAGCTGGATGGCCGCAAGGCCCAGCACCCAGAACCTTCGATACTTGACGCTGTAGAAGATAACGATTGCGCCGACGATCACGCTGATAGCTATTGATGCCCAATCGACCACAACGGACTCGAACAGGAAATATTGCCCCGGTGTGCCGATGTTCATCGCAACGAACGCAATAGAAGCGCCCATGATGACGATGCTCGCAACCCACACGATCGCATTTCTTACCTTGTTCTGCCGAAAGATCAGCAAGAGAGCGGCAACAACAAGAGGAAAGAGGATTAGAAATCCTATCATCTCCATGCTTGTTCCTCCTTTTTTAGGAGCTCATAATAAAACGAGACTTAATCAGTCTCATTTTCACTCTATTACTTCATGTTGGTTGCACGCTGCACGCTTCGTTTATGGAGATAATATGTTCGGTAAGTGGGTTGGGCCGGGCAGTATTTGCGAACTGGGCTTACCCGATGATGAACACAGGTCGTTTCTGATAGGAGCACACCACGGAAACTTCTGCTTCTGCTCGCGCGACCACCCCACGCAGCGTCTCGACCGGCAAACGATAGGTGTTGTTGTTCTCAGAGATGTGGAGTGCAACGACCGTTTCGAGTCCACTGTGCATGAGCGCAGCGAGCGCATCGGCCGCCTGCGCGTTGCTCAAATGCCCCACTTCTGATCCGACCCGTTCTTTCAGCATGCGCGGATAGGGTCCCGTTTTGAGCATCTGCTCATCGTGATTGGACTCAAGACCGAGGATGCGCACCCCACGCAAGCCTTCGAGCGCTTCGGGGAGCACCACGCCAGTATCGGTGATGAATCCAAGCGCATCGGCTCCGCATTCGAGCTTGAAAGCGAACGAAGCGGGCGCATCGTGCGAGGTAGGCAGGATCGAAACATCCAAGGCTCCGATCGCGTGCTTCTGGCCTGCTTCGAAGAAGATGATCTCGTTCGAATCCTGGGCTTGTTTGAGCTCCTTGCTCGCGGCGAGCGTTTCGGGATGCAAGTAGAGCGGCACTTCTATGCCTTGCGAACGCAGCCCGCGCAGGATGACCCCGAGGTTCTTCACGTGATCAGAATGATTATGGGAGATGAGAACACCCTTGAGATTGGCCATATCGAAGCCGCCTTCTGCGCTGAAGGCGAACACATCGCGCTTGCAGATGCCCGCATCGATCAAAACGCCTTCACCCGTAACGCGATCATAGACCACCGAAGCATTACCCTTGCTCCCGCTGCCGATAACGATCAAGTTGAGGCGCGCCGATGAAGAGGTGTGCTTTGCGCGGTTATCGGCTGCAAGCGACACGTGATTCTCGCGATGCGCTTCGATATGCGCACGCGTCAGCCCTTGCTCTTCGTCTTGAAACAACATCACTCCTTGCTCTTAGCTCATGAATGCCATGCAGGAAAGAGCCCTATTTATGGTAGTAGCGATGGAGCTCGTATTTCGGCTCGCAGCAAATATTCATACCGAGGCGCTTGTAGAACTGTTCATCGGTCTCAGAGATGATGACCGAGAAGAACGCATCGCAACCGCGCAGGTTCTCGACGCAATCGAGAACCTTCTTCGCAGTTTCATTGGTGGCAGAGCTGATCGCAAGCGCGATGATGGTCTCATCGGAGTGGAGACGCGGATTGTTGGATTCGAGCACGTTGGTCTTGAGCTTGCAGATGGGCTCGATGGCTTCGTCGGAAATAACGTCGGCATCGGGATCGACACCCGCCATAGCCTTGAGCGCATTGATGAGCGTACACGCGGCAGCACCGAGATTCGTGGAGGTCTTGCCCGTGACCACTTCCCCATCAGGCAGCATGATCGCGCCCACGGGAGCGCCCGTGATCTCTTCCTTGAGCAGGGCTGCAGAGCGCGCTTTGAGATCGTTGGCGCCAACACCTGCCTGGTTCATGAGCAGCTCACACTTCTCGACCTGATCCTGCCCCATGCCGCTGCGCTTGACCTCGGTAGCGGTCTGGTAATAGCGGCGCACGATCTCGCGACGAGCAGCATCCGAACAGGCTTCGTCATCGATGATCGCGAAGCCTGCCATGTTCACGCCCATGTCGGTCGGCGATTGATACGGGCAGTGCCCTGAGATGCGGTCCATCATAGCTTTGAGCACGGGGAATATCTCGACATCGCGGTTGTAATTCACGGTCACTTCGCCGTAGGCTTCAAGTTGGAAGGGATCAATGATGTTCGCATCGTTCAGGTCGAGAGTAGCAGCTTCATAGGCGATGTTCACGGGATGATTGAGCGGCAGATTCCAGACCGGGAAGGTCTCGTATTTTGCGTAGCCCGCCTTCACGCCGCGCTTGTTCTCGTGGTAGAGCTGCGAAAGGCACGTTGCCATCTTGCCCGAGCCAGGACCAGGAGCCGTTACCACCACGAGCGGGCGCGTGGTTTCGATGTATTCATTCCTGCCGTAGCCTTCATCGCTTACGATGCGCGCGATATCATTCGGATACCCGGGAATCGGGTAATGCAGATAAGACGTGATGCCAAGCGCTTTGAGACGATGGCGGAACGCATCAGCAGCAGTCTGGCCGCTGTATTGCGTGATGACCACCGCGCCCACGTAAAAGCCCATGCCGCGCAAGATATCCATCAGGCGCAAAACATCCTCGTCGTAGGAAATGCCAAGGTCGCTGCGTACCTTATTCTGTTCGATATCGTTAGCGTTGATAGCGAAGATGATCTCAACATCGTTCTTCATGGATTTGAGCATCGAGACCTTTGCATCGGGCTTGAAACCAGGAAGAACGCGTGAAGCATGCATATCGTCGAAGAGCTTGCCGCCAAATTCCAGATAGAGCTTGCCGCCCAGTTGTTCGATGCGTTTCTTGATATGTTCAGCCTGCATTGAAATGTACTTATCGTTATCGAATCCAATGCGCATGGCTACCCACTTTCTAAAACGAACTTCTGCGACGTGCTTTGGCAACTGCAAAACCTGCGATCGCCTGGCGAGAATGCTGTATTCATAGTACTGAAATCAAGACAAAAGAAAACCCTTGAATTTTGAAATGCATACTTCAAAAGGTGACAAAGTCCATGCCTGCTACGCAGGCAGTCGTCCCGCACAAACAAAACGGGAGAGCGATTGCTCTCCCGTTTAGATTTCTGGTCGGGACGACAGGATTTGAACCTGCGACCCCTTGACCCCCAGTCAAGTGCGCTACCAAACTGCGCCACGTCCCGATTGCTCAAAACAGCATCATCTATAGTAACAAACAATGCCCGCACGTCAAGAATTCGAAGGGCAAGTTTAGGTTAGCTGCGCTTCTTGTTCGGATCTTTCTTGCCGTCGGGGCCAACGTAGGCTTGATCTTTATCGACCCAAGCGTCCGTTGCCATGATGCCATCAGAGCCGACGTAATAATCACCGACCCACTTGCTCACTTGCATGACGCCAGACTCATCGAAGTAATACCACTTCTTATCGATCTCTTGCCAGCCAGTCTGCATTTCACCAGATGCCGCGAAATGATATTTCGCGCTCTTGTCATCGAGCCAGCCCGTGATCATGGCACCATCTTCAGGGTTGAGGTAATACCACTTATTCTTGAGGCTGATCCAGCCTTTGGCCATCTCGCCCGAAGGTGCGTTGTAATAGAACCAGGTATCGCCTTCTTTGACCCAACCAGTCTGCATCGCACCATCTTCGTTGAAGAAGTAGGTCTTCTCTTTGATGGTCTGCTTGCCCGTAAGCATCACGCCATTGTCATCCAGGTAATAACGCTTGCTCTTAACATCGACCCAGCCCTTGGTCATAGCGCCATTCGATGCGAAGTAATACCACTTGTTATCGATGTGCTTCCAACCAGTGGCCATCGCGCCAGATGAAAGCATGTAATACGTTGCCTTGCCATCGTTGACCCAGCCGGTTTCCATAACGCCCGTCTCAGGGTTCAGGTAGTACCAGGTGCTCTTCACCTTTGCCCAACCCTTAGCCATCGCGCCAGAGTTGTTGAAGTAATACCATTTGCCTTCGACGCTCTTCCAGCCAGTCTGCATAGCGCCAGAATCGCTCAGATAATAATCTGCTTTGCCATCATTCACTAATCCGGTTTCCATGACGCCCGTCTGCGGATTCAGGTAATACCAAACGTTCTTTACCTTCTTCCAACCAAGCGCCATATCGCCTGAAGGGTTGTAGTAATACCACTTGGTGTTGTTCTCTTCATGGTTCCAACCGGTAACCATCGCACCAGCTTTGGAGCCCGATTCGGTGAGGAAGTACGTCTTGTCCTTGATCACCTGCTTACCCGTGAGCATCTTGCCATCTTCACCCAGGTAGTACCAAGTGTTCTTGACCTTCTGCCAGCCTGTGGTCATAGCGCCAGAGCTCTTGAAGTAATACCAGGAGCCATCGATCTGCTTCCAGCCGGTATCCATCCAGCCGTTGCTGTCGAAGTGATAGGTGCCGGAATCAAGCTTGAGCCAACCAATTGCATACTTGTTGTTGCCGTAGTCGTACCACCAGCCCTTGGAGCTGTGTACCCACGTGCCTGTAGCAGGATTGCTCGGCTCGGGATTCACAGGATCATCTGGATCGGGAGTATCCGGTTTAGGATCTTCGGGTTTCGGATCCTCTGGTTTAGGATCGGGCGTCACATTCTGAGGAGTGACCTTGCCCTCGTGACCATCGACTGCAAGCCACGCTTCGAGTGCCGCAGTATCAGTGATGCTGTTCCCGTTGCAGACCAGATCGGTGAGCTTGGTGTTCTTGCTGATGTCGAGCGAAGCGATCTTGTTGTTCTCGCATACAAGAGACTTGAGATCCCCAAGCGCAGAAACATCAAGAGCAGTCAGCTGGTTATCCGAGCAGGTAAGGGTCTCGAGTGCCGTGCACGGTGCCACATTCAGCGTCGTAAGCTTATTGGAAACGCAATTGAGCGAGGTAAGCGCTGTGCAAGCAGAAAGATCGAGTTCGGTGAGCTCGTTCTCTGCACACTGCAGGAACGTGATCTTCGCATTTGCAGGAAGCTTCAACGAAGTGAGCTTATTAGCGTTGCATTCAACCGAAGTAAGCTCAGGGCAATTCGTAAGATCGAGCGCGGTGAGCTCATTGGCAGAGCACTGCAATGCGGTCAGCTTCTCATGATGGATCAAGCTCAACTCGGTCACCTTGTTATTGTTGAACTGCAGCTCTTCAAGATTAGGGCACCCAGAAACATCGAAGCCGGTCAACTTGTTGTTGTTCACCACAAGCTTGGTAAGCTCCGAACATCCGACCAGATCCAAAGAAGAGAGATTGCCTGCAGGCGTGATGAACTCGATCGACGTTAGCTTACCGGTACCCTGGAATTTTGCAGCTTCGAGCGTAGAGGAAGCGCAATAGAACGAGGTAAGGTCGCTACAAGCCGAAAGATCGAGCGAGGTGATAGTCGAGACACCCTGTGCAAAGGTCACGCGCGCTACCGGAAGAAAGGTGGTTCCTTCAGTGCCATTGATCTCAATAGTGCCGGGAATCTTCGCCTCTGTCACATCGTTGGTGGTCGTAATGCCGGTGATATGAGCAGTACCATCTTCTTCGGTGTAGGTGTACGTTACATCGGCATTGTCGGGATCGTGGTATTCAGTCGCGTGCGCGAGATTGCCCGGTGCAAGTGCGAAGAGCGCTGCTGCCAAAAGACAGATCGCCGCAAAGAAAGCGCTCATCTTCAAAGAGAGCTTCTGCACGGACGTACGTGTTTTGCACGTTGCAACACTCCCCTCCTGAGCACTAATCGAACTGAGCAGATGGTTCTTAGGCATTACTGCCTCCTTACCTCGTCTGGTGTAATTATGGTTCATAAGCAGTTTATCACAGGAAAATCAGCGTTTATCTGCTTGACCCTTTCATCGAAGCTCGAAAGAATAAAATGCCCGGGCAGATTCTCGCTGCTCCAGCTCTTTTATTCGCTTCTGTTTATTTCATAGCAATCCTGTGGAAGACCACGCGCTTACTTCTTTGAGGAATCGTCTTGCTTGGAAGTACCGATATGATGGCGCGCCAAGAACTCCATGATGCGATTGCTGAAGATGAGCGCGATGATCGCGAGCACGATGAGCACCGCGAAGATCGCTACGCTCTCCCATAGGCGCCCATCGAGCAATCCTTCAGCAGCATAGGCAGAAAGAATGATCCCTGGCGAGCGCGCAATGGTGGTGATGGCCACGAAGGGCTTCAGCTTCATATCCGTAAGCGGAACGATATAGGTGAACGTATCTTTCGGCAGCCCCGGGATAAGGAACAAGATGAACACGATGATGTTCAAACGCCCCGTTTTCTCGAAATCCTGGAATTTCTTCAAGTGCTGGTCGGAAATGAGGTCCTTGACGAACAGTGCGCCCAAACGGTGGACCAACTCATAGACGAATGCGCTCGAGATCGCGCAACCGAACAAGATGAGCAGCGAACCCCAAAGTGGCCCGTAGAGCATACCCGCTGCCATCTGAGTGACTTCACCAGGAATGAAAGCAACCACAACCTGGATGAATTGAAGCGCAAGGAGTACCAGAACGCCCGCAGCACCTGCATCTTGGATGCGCTCGATCACGCGATCGACGCCACCCGGTTCGAAGATATCCTTGAACAGCGGAAGCAGCGCGACCACGACGATGATGCACAGAACGAAGAATCCGATCAGACCCAGGAACTTGAAAAGGTCTGAGCGCTTCACCTCCTTGTTGAAGAGGCGAACCGTGCTCTCTTGTTTGGCAGAATCTTCTGTTAGAGGTTGCTTTGCCTTGCTCCCTTGTTTCTCTTCAGTCATGAGCACTAGCGCTCCATTGCAGCGATCGTATCGAGGATGATATCGGCAAGCTCTGCCTTCGACATGAGCGGCAAGTGCGTCTCTTCTTCTGAAGTGACAAGCCATACTTCATCGTCATCCTTGCCGAACACCTTATTCGCACCTACTTCGTTCGCCACGATCATATCGGCATTCTTCTTGATGAGCTTCTTGCGCGCATTGTCGATGACATCGTTGGTTTCCGCCGCAAAACCCACCACGATCTGGTCGGTCTTTGCGTTCCCCAAGGTTGCAAGCACATCGGGGTTCTCAACGAGCGCGATGTTGGCCAGCTCAGCATCGTTGATGCCCTTCTTGAGCTTGCGATCCATCTCTTTTGCAGGACGGACATCGGCTACCGCGGCCGCGAAGATCCCCACATCGCACGCAGCGAAGACAGGCGTTGCTGCTTCGAGCATATCGCGCGCCGATTCAACATAGATGACCTCCACGCCCTCTGGCGCAGGCAGTGCGACCGGCCCCGAAACGAGCGTGACCTCGGCGCCCTTCCGTGCGGCAGCCTCAGCAAGGGCATAACCGAACTTCCCAGAAGAGCGATTCGTGATATAGCGCACAGGATCGATAGCCTCCACGGTAGGACCAGCCGTGATCATGACGCGCTTGCCAGCGAGCACCTGCTGCTCGCTCGTTGAAGCGGGCGCATCGAGTGCTTCGAGTACGCGCGAAACGATAAATTCTGGCTCGGGCAAACGGCCCTTCCCCACTTCGCCACATGCAAGATAGCCCGCATCGGGTTCGATGAAAGAGATGCCGAACGTGCGCAGACGAGCCATGTTGTCCTGCGTGATGGGATTCTCATACATGTGCACGTTCATAGCAGGAGCGATCATGATAGGCGCAGTGGTGGCGAGCAGCGTAGTGCTGAGCAGGTCATCAGCAAGCCCATGCGCGATCTTAGCCATCACGTTCGCCGTGCAAGGAGCAACGAGAACGAGATCAGCCTCTTGAGAAAGCGAGATATGATGAATGGGATCTTGCGGGTTATCGAAGAGCTCTACCGCTACTGGCTCGTTAGTGAGCGCACGAAACGTGAGCGGATCGATAAAATGCGTGGCATGTTCGGTCATCATGACCTTCACGCGTACGTCGGCTTTCTGCAGGCCGCGCACGATCTCGGCAGCCTTGTAAGCAGCGATGCAACCCGTGATTCCAATAAGGACGGTTTTCTGTGGTTTAGAAGCCATTTCATCTCCTTGATTCACTATATCTTTGTTATTGTAGGACAAGATGAACCGCTCGCTCGGATAGGCGCGAACTTCATCAAAACTTAATACCCTCACCATATTTTCTGTAAGCCAAGAAGCGCACGAGAGGAGCCACATGGAAGAGCCGCAGCACGCAGACGCTAAAAGCGTTATCCACGGCATCACTTCCATGGTCTCGCCACGCTATATCCAGCTCTCTTTCGCAAAGCTCTTTTGGATCTTCGTGGTTGGCTCGATCCTCGGCCTTTTGATCGAAGATGTCTTCCATGTGCTCGTTTACCATGAATGGGAAAGTCGTGCGGGTCTCGTGTGGGGTCCGTTCTCTCCGCTCTACGGTGTAGGAGCGGTGGTCCTAACGGTGTTTCTCAATCGGTTCTACTACACTCACAATCTGATCATCTTCCTCATAGCAATGGTGCTCGGCTCCGCCATGGAATACCTGGCGAGCCTGATCATGGAAGTGTTCTGGCATGCGATCGCCTGGGATTATAGCGGCACGTTCGGCTCGATCGATGGGCGCACGAACTTCTTGTTTGGCGTGATGTGGGGCATGCTCGGTCTGGTTTGGGTACGCATGATCATGCCGCGCATCAAGTTCATATTCCAGCACATCAATTTCAAGAGCACAGCCATGCGCATCTTCACGTGGCTCATGGTCATCTTCATGGCGGTCAACATCGTGGTCACCGTGCTTGCGCTTCACCGCGAAGGACAGCGCACGGAGAACATCCCTCCTGCAACACCGATCGATGTCTGGCTCGATGAGACATTCCCTGATGACTGGATGCAGAAACGCTTCGAGAATATGACCGTTTCGAAGGACGTCGGGGCGAAGAACTCTTAAAAGTGCAGGTCGCTGGAGCTCTTGCACGCGAAGGCTCTTACCTCTTACCGCACAAAGGCGTTCGCTCTTCAGCGCTGCGCGTATAGACATCAACACCCTTGAACAGAACGCTGTCCGAAATGGGCGATCGCATCCCTTAAACGAGCGCGAAGCTCTCGCGTTCTTCGGTGATACCGCAATTCTCTTGATAGGCAGCGAGCACTTCATGTCCGCGTTCGGTGAGCCCGATGCGACGATCTGCCAACTGCGAGATAGCCTGAATAAGATCATCTGGCAGCGGCGCCATGAAGCTGAGCATATCGTTGATGCAGGGATGCTGGAACTCGATGAAATACGAATGAAGGAACTGGCGGCAAAGCCCGAGATTGCTGCTCTTCCCCGGGTTGCCATAGGTCTGATCGCCCACCACCCAGTGATGGATGTATTCCATATGCACGCGGATCTGATGCGTGCGCCCTGAGTAGAGCTTGCATTCAACGAGCGTGAAGCCGTTGTCCTTAAGGCCCGATTCGAAACGCTCGAGCACATTGAACGTAGTGACCGACGAGCGCGCCTGAGGCTTATCGGAAACTTGCATGCGCGTACGATTCTTGTCGCTGCGGAAGATCGGTGCATCGATCAGGCCCGTATCGCTCGCGATGTTGCCATGAACCAGACAAAGATACTTACGATCCACATTGCGGCGACGGATCTCATCTTGAAGGATATAGCCCACTTCATCATTCTTCGCGCAGAGCATGAGCCCGCTCGTATCGCCGTCCAAACGATGCACGATACCCGGGCGGTCATCGCCCTGAATGTGAGCAAGATTCTCGCGTCCATAGTGGTGGATCAGCGCATTGGAAAGCGTTCCTCCTGGGTGTCCAGGCGAAGGATGGCAGATGAGTCCTGGCTGCTTGTTGATCACGAGCAGATCGTCATCTTCGTAGTAGACCTCAAGAGGAATATCTTCGGGCTCGAGATAGACATGTGTCTCTTCGACGAGCTCCTCGTAGATGATAAGGTCGCCCTCGTTCACGATGTCTTTCTTGGTGGGTTCTTTGCCATTCAAAAAGACCTTGCCCGCCTCGATCTGCTTGACCGCTTTGCTGCGCGTCGGATACAGACCAGCTTCAAAAAGATACGAATCGAGACGCATCCCGGCATACAGATCGCTTACCGTATTCGAGAGTTTTCTCGCCATGGAATTCGCCTCCTATTCGCTGTGCTCCGCATACTTCGACGCGGCAAAGAACTTGATGAAAAATGCGATGAGCACACATATGATACCGCAGGTGATCCCCGCATCAGCAATATTGAAATTTGGGAAATCGATGAAGAGCGGCTCGATGAAATCGACCACATAACCGCGCACGAGCCTATCGATCATGTTTCCCAAGCCTCCTGCGAAGATGAGCGCAAGACCCACCGTTTCCAACACCGAAGCTTCTTTGGACACATAGATCATGTAGGCCAAGATGATCGCACAGAGCACGATGCTCACGATAACGAGCACGATGACCATGCCCGAGAACGAACCCCATGCCGCACCGAAATTGTGAACGAGACGAAAGCCAACAACGCCATCGATGACAGGAACAAGCGCACTGCTTGGCGTGTGCGCTTCCATGTAGGCCTTGACTATCTGGTCACAAACGCACCAAAGCACGACCACCACCCCGAACAAGAGGTAGTTACGTCGTGCTTTGCTTGATTGTTGTTCAATGAGCGAAATGCCGCGATCCTATCCAATAGCATCGAGCGCATCGCCACAGCGCTCGCACACATCGGGATGGTGCGGATTGCCACCCAGTACCCGGAAGTTCCAGCAGCGCGGGCATTTATCGAGATCGGATACGGAGATCTCAACCGTAAGCTCATCACCACGCTCGAAGGCGACCTTGCTCACGATGAGCAATTCCTCGAAGAAGCCTTCGCTGAAATCGGTGAACACGTCGTATTCTGCCTGCGGCACCGTTGCTCTCACCACTGCTTCCTGGCTCTTGTTGATGACTTTCTCAACACGCTTCTCTTCGAGCGCCTTGGTCACTTCATCGCGGAATGCAAGCACCACTTCGAAGCGCTTCTCGATACGCTCTGCTTCGTGCTCAGGAACAAGCGGCACGAAATTCCCACGCTCAGGCCAGCCAGCAAGCTGCACGCTGATCGGGTGATCCTGCGATTCCGCCAGGCCCTTCGGGTAGTTCTGCCACACCTCTTCCGTCGTAAAGCTGATAATGGGCGTGAGCAAACGCACGAGCACTTCGAGCACGTTCGCAAGCACCGTTTGGGCACTGCGACGCGAGCGCGCATCGGGCGCATCGGAATAGAGGCGATCCTTGAGCGCATCCAAATAAACTGCCGAAAGATCGCCGACCACATAATCGTAGATCAAGCGATACACATGATGGAACTTGAAGCTGTCGTACGCTTCGTTCACCTCATCGAGCAAACGACCCGAGCGAACGAGCGCCCACTGGTCGAACGGCTCAAGCTGATCCCACTCAACGACCGCATCGTTCGTAGAGAAATCGTTCAAAACGCCCAGCAGGAAACGGAAGGTGTTGCGGAAACGACGATAGGTATCGGAAGTACGCTTCAAGATGTCTTGCGAGATGCTCACATCTTGAGAATAATCGACGCTCGCAACCCACAAGCGCAGCACGTCAGCGCCGTACTTGTCCATGACCTCAGCAGGATCGATGCCGTTGCCAAGCGACTTCGACATCTTGTGGCCATTCTCGTCCACCGTGAAGCCGCAGTGCATGACCGCTTTGTAGGGCGCCGTTTCATAGGCACCGATAGACGTGAGCAGCGAAGACTGGAACCAGCCACGATGCTGATCGGAACCTTCAAGGTAGAGATCGGCCGGGAAACGCAAACCAGGGCGCTTCTTGCAAACCGAGGTATGCGAAACGCCGCTTTCCCACCAAACGTCCAAGATATCGGATTCGGGAACCAGATCGGTGCAACCGCACACCTCGCAAGCCGTGCCTGCTGGAAGATAGCTTGCCGGGCTCTCGGTGAACCAGGCATCGGAGCCCTTCTCTTCGAAGAGCTTGATGACCGCATCGAAGGTCTCTGCCGTGGCGACCGTGTTACCGCACTTCGCGCACTTGAAGACCGGAATGGGCACACCCCAAGAACGCTGGCGCGAGATGCACCAGTCGGGACGTTCGGCAACCATGGAACCGATGCGATTCTTAGCCCACTCAGGAACCCATTGCACGTCTTCGTTGATCGCTTTCAGCGCCTGCGTGCGCAGATCGTTCTTGTCCATGGAAACGAACCATTGATCGGTCGCACGGAAGATGACCGGCTGGTGGCAACGCCAGCAATGCGGGTAGCTGTGAACGATATCGACATGAGCAACGAGAACGCCCTGCTCGCGCAACCATTCGATGATGCGCGGGTTAGCCTCATCCACATCGAGGCCCGCAAAAGGACCTGCTTCGTCGGTGAGCACGCCATTATCGTCGACGGGCATGAGGATCGGAAGGTCGAATTCCAGGCCGACCAGGTAGTCGTCCTGGCCATGACCAGGAGCCGTGTGGACCGCGCCGGTACCAGAGTCAAGCGTGACATGATTGCCGTAGATGATCATGCCCTTAAGATCCTGGCGAATAGGACAGGTATAGGTGACACCGCAGAGCTCCTTGCCCTTCACGCTCACCACTTCCCCGCTCGCGTCGCGAACGAGCTCGTAATCTTCCCAACCTGCTGTTTCAGCGACGTCTTCGAGCAGATCGTAGGCAAGGATGGTGGTGAAATCGGCCGTACGGACCATGATATAGTCCGCTTCGGGCGCCAAACACACCGCCGCATTCGCCGGCAGCGTCCAAGGCGTGGTGGTCCAGATGAGCACGAAGACCGGTGAAGTGACGCCTGCCGCTTCGAAGGCGGGCGGAACCGTGTCGAGCTTGAAGTTCACGAAGATGGAAGGCGAGGTCTCATCGCCATATTCGATCTCTGCTTCTGCAAGCGCGGTGTGGCAGTTCTTGCACCAGTGAATGGGTTTGCGGCCACGATAGACCGAACCGTTCAGATACATTGCCTTGAAGATCTCGACGTTGCCGGCCTCGTAATCGTGCGTGAACGTGAGATACGGGTGATCCCAATCGGCATTGACACCAAGGCGCTTGAAGCCTTCACGCTGGATATTCACGTACTTCTCCGCCCATTCGCGGCACAGACGACGAAGCGTAGGCTGATCGATCTTGGCCATCTTTTCAGGGCCGAGCGTGACCTCGACCATGTGCTCGATCGGCTGGCCATGACAATCCCATCCAGGAATGTAGGGCGTGAAATAGCCGCGTTGCGCATGGGTCTTGTTCACGAAATCCTTCAGGATCTTGTTGAAAGAATGCCCCAGGTGAATAGGGCCATTGGCATAGGGAGGCCCATCGTGCAGGATGAACGGACGAGCGTCCTTGTTCTTTTCGAGCACCTTATGGTAAATGTCGATGTCGTTCCAAAACTGAAGGCGGGCTGGCTCATTCTTCGGGAGATTGCCTCGCATCGGAAAATCAGTTTCGGGCAAATTCATGGTTTCTTTGTAACTGTTCGTCACGACATGACCTTTCTTGAACGATCTTTTCGGGTGTTCGCGGAAATAAACTATCTGATTATAACGCGTAACTACGCACAAAACTACTATAATGAGTAGGGTTTAGACGAGCGCATATCGCCAGTTCGGACCAAATTGTTCACGTACTCGAAAGGTCTCGAACAGATGACATTCAAAATCGCAACCGACTCCTGCTGCAATCTTCCCGAAGATATCATCGATGATCTCGATCTAACCGTCTTCCCGCTGGTCTTCATGATCGGCGAAGAACAGCATCAAAGCTACCTTAAAGGCGAGGTCACCGACCTTCAGCAATTCTATACGCACATGCGTGAAGGCAAGGTGTTCACCACTTCCCTTCCCAACCTCAAAGATGCCGAAGCTGAACTTAAGGCGATCTTCGAATCAGGAAACGATGTGCTCTACCTTGGCTTCTCGAGCGCGCTTTCGGGAACCTATGAAGCGATCAATCTCCTCGGCAACGATCTGGTGAAGAATTATCCCGAGCGCACGTTTATCGCGATCGATACGCTTGCTGCCTCGCTCGGTCAAGGGCTTCTGGTCTACTACGCTGCGAAGATGCGCGCAGAAGGCAAGACCATCGACGAGGTTGCCAGCTGGGTACGCGAGAACCTGCTGCACATGTGCCACTGGTTCACGGTGGACGATCTCATGTTCCTCTACCGCGGCGGACGCGTTTCGAGAACGGCAGCGTTCGCTGGCAGCTTGCTGAACATCAAACCCGTGCTGCATGTCGATGACGAAGGCCGCTTGATCCCTGTTGAGAAGACGCGTGGTCGCGCGAAGAGCATCCGCCGTTTGTTCGAGCACTTCAAAGAGACCTTCACCGAGCCGCTTTCCGATCAGACGCTTGCCATCTCGCATGGCGATTGCATCGAAGATGCGCTCACGCTCAAGAAGATGATCGAGGATGAATACGGCCCGCAAGAATTCATCATCAACTATGTCGATCCAGTGATCGGCGCGCATTCAGGACCGGGCACGCTCGCGTTCTTCTTCATGGGAAGCCACCGCTAGACCATCGCTAGGCTATCGATAGACCCACAGATTCAAAGAAGCACACAACAAAGGCGCGCCTTGACCTGAAGACGCGCCTTTTGATTTTTCCTTCGGTTAAAAGCTTGCCGCGAACGCTCTTAATACGGGCGCTCGACGATGATACTGCGCAGCGTTTGGATGAGCTTCTCGTTCTCTTCATGCGAACGAATGCACACCAAGAAATAACGATTCGCCTCGATGCCCGGAATGCCCGTAAGGTCGCGCAGACCGAAGCCCGCCGTTTGCAAACGCACGACCAGATCGGTCGCATCAGCGATGCCGAAATCGCGCGCCGCACGCTCTTCAAGCGCGCACATGACGAAGTTAGCTTCTGAGGGGAACACGCGAATGCCCGGGATGAGGCTGAGCATGCATTGTACCCAGGGGATCTCCTTGTCGATGAGCGTGTTGGTGCGCTCCTGGTAATCTCCAAGATACGGAAGCTGTTGCGCCACGATCTCGTGGAACATGCCGATAGAGGTGCCGTCAGTGAATTGGCGGATGAGCTTGATGGTGTCGGGGTGTCCGATCGCATAGCTGAGCGGAATGCCTGGCATACCGAGCTCTTCGGAGAGGTTGCGGATGACGATGAGGTTCTCTTGCTTGTAAGCACGCGTGACGAACGAATCGCCGCCCATGGTGAGCGTGACGCTGCTCTCGTCCACGATGACCCAATTGCAATGATCGATATAACGATCGAGCGTACGCTCTGAGAGCAAACGCGCGCACGGGAAACTGGGATTGCCCAGCACCGCAGCCTCGAAACGCACACCGTTCTGCACGGCAACCTGAGGCTCGACCGCAGAGAGCGAGTACGCATTCATGAGCTTTACCGGATTGTGGCCAACGTTAGCAACAGCAAGATAATATTCAGTAGGCGCAGGCGTAGGTATGCCCACATTGCACGGACGATACGCTTGTGCGATGTCGGCGATGAGCGCCGAAGGACTCGTGCCCACCAGGAAGCACTCGGGAGAGATCTCGTAGTAGCGCGCCAGATTGTTGCTCAGATGAACACCTGCTTTATCAGGCCTGAACGTCATCGCGCCTTCAGCGATCGCAGAAGCGATGGCGTCTTTGATGCGTTCAGGAGTGCCAAGCGGATTAGCGGTACAGGCGAAATCGTGCCAGTCGATCTCAGCACGGATGTCATACGGTAGAGTGGTGTCCTTGTTCGAGGCACGATCCTGCCCACCGATAACATCTGTCAAAACGTTGAAACTTGGCATACACCAATGCTTTCTTGAATCCTATAAATACCGCGAAGCGATACCCTAACACATAAACACAGCCTTGCGTGCATGTTAGACTGACTTTGTGGCAAATAACCTATCGACAGATTCTACTGATTTGGAGGAATGGCGCGGACCTGCGATCTTGCTCGTGGACCTCGATGCGTTCTTCGCTTCCGTTGAACAGCACGATCACCCCGAGTGGCGCGGCAAGCCCGTCATCGTAGGGGGCGACCCCACCAAACGCGGTGTGGTCTCGACCGCCTCCTACGAAGCGCGCAAATACGGCGTGCATTCCGCCATGCCCTCGAGCACTGCGGCGCGTCTGTGCCCCAACGCCATTTGGACCGCAGGCAGCCATGCCCGCTATGCAGAAATATCGCAGCAGGTCATGGACATATTGCAAAGCTATTCTCCCCACTTGCAGCAAGTGAGCATCGATGAGGCATTCCTCGATGTGAGTCCTACACGAGTGAACAGGACCCACCCCGTGAAGATCGCTCGCGAGATCCAGCAGCGCGTCGATGAACTGGGCATCACCTGCTCGATCGGTGTTGGCACCTCCAAAGCAGTGAGCAAGATCGCGTCCGACCTTGATAAACCTCATGGCATAACGGTCGTCTATCCTGGCACTGAACGAGCTTTTCTCGCACCGCTTCCCGTGGGCTCGATGAGCGGCATCGGCCCTGTGGCGCAAAAGCAGCTGAAGACCTATCGCATCCACACGCTTGGGGAGCTCGCAGAAGCCGATGCGAGCATCCTGAAGAAGGTGTTCGGCAAGAACGCCCAGAAGATACGCGACCGCGCGCTTGGCATCGATACGCCGGTCCTGGAAGAGCGCGAGCCAGCCAAATCGGTCTCGAACGAAATCAGCGTAGCAGTGAGCCTGGACGATCGCCACGATATCGAATCGCTCATCGCTTCAGCTGCGCACAAGGTAGGAAGGCGCCTGCGCAAGAAAGGCCTTGAGGGCACCACGCTCCATCTAAAAGTACGCTACGAGAACCTGAAGATCCATACCTGCCAGCGAAAGATCGCCAACCTTGGAACCAATGAGCTTACCTGGCTTCCCCAGCTCTATGACATGCTCGATGAAGTATGGAGCTCAGGAATACTATTACGCCTGGTAGGAGTAGGTGTGAGCGGGTTCGATGGATCGGCAGTGCAAGAGCGCCTCTTCGACGACGACCTCAGCGAGAAGCATGCCACTTCCCCGCTTCTTGCTCGTGCGGAAGAGAAGGCAGCGTTGCTCGATGCAAAAGACTTGATCGCAGAGAAGTTCGGCGACCATTCACTGCGCTTCGGACATGAGATCGCTTCGCGCGAGCGAACGACACGCAGCTCATCGAACAACCCTACTGAATATCTCGATCGTTAGTCGCGGGCGACCCTTCGCGCGTTCGGAGCGCTAATTGAACTTGAACACGCGTCGTGCGATGCGATATCCGCGCAGCGCGGTGCGGCGCCCCAGTTCAGTAGGAAGATTCGTCGAAATATTCAAAAATGTCTTGCGTAACTGTCGATACGAGTTTGGGTTCGCCTCATACAAGTAGTTCCACAATTCCTTGCGTTTGCGCTCGTTTTCCGCGGAGTCTTCCATGCGCAAGAATACCGTGCAGATGCAAAGCATCATCGAAAGATAGTTGTAGAGGTAATGCTGGAGCTTCTTGTTCTCGATCGCATCCAGATCGACCGCATCGATCATCTCTTTCGTGATGCGAAGTTGCTGATCGATACGAGAGAGCATGACCTTTTCGTTGACCGACTGATCTTCGCGCCCGATGAAATAGCGATAGGTATCCACGTCAAAGTAGACCATGCTCTTCACGTGCGCGAGCGGCACGTACACGAAGATGTTATCAACATAGAAGCAGTGGTGCGGAAGCTTAAGACCGATCTCTTTCAGAAGCGCCGTACGGTAGATGACCGAATGCATCAAGAGATACTGCGAAAGGTGAAAATGCCCGATATCATCCCAGCCGAATATCTTGTTCTCAGGAAAGACATTGCGATATCCCATCGAAATGCTCTTGCCTTCATAGACTTTCTCGTAGACATAATTCGAGATCACCAGGTCGGTCGGCTCGGCAAGATCTGCCTGAGAACGAATGAAGGCCATGATGGTCTCCATGGCTTCTTCGTCCAGCCAATCGTCGGAATCGACCACCTTGAAATAGAGGCCCTCAGCTGCAGCAAGACCAGCATTCACCGCGCCGCCATGCCCAGCGTTTTCCTGATGGATCGCACGGATCACATTCGGATGTTCGGCCACAAGGCGATCGCAGATCTCCGCAGTGTTGTCCTTCGTGGAACCATCGTCAACGAGGATGATCTCGATATCGTCGCCCAGGGGCAACAGCGAGTACACGCATTTTTCCATATAGTCTGCCGAGTTGAAGCACGGCACGGCAAAGGAGATTATCTTCATCTATGAACAACCTTCTGAATGATCATGGTGATTGCTGCTACTTTAATACGGTTAATTCAACCGAGTGACCATTATCACTCGATTTTGCGGGTATTCGGTTGCTATTATGAACCCAACAGAAAAACTCTTGAAAGGATCATGCATGGCCTCGTTCATTGACACTCTGATCGACCGCGCCAAAGCGGACAAGAAGACCATCGTTTTGCCCGAAGGAAACGATGAGCGCATCCTCGAAGCAGCGCAAGAAGCGCTTGCGCAGGGAATCGCGAACATCATCATCTTGGGCGATGCTGATGAGATCGCCGCGAAAGGCTACAACCTTGAAGGCGCTACGATCATCGATCCTGCAACTTCCGATAAGCAAGAAGAATTCGCTGAACTCCTCTACGAGCTGCGCAAGGCTAAGGGCATGACCCCCGAAGAGGCAAAAGAGCTGGTGAAGGACCCGATCCACTTCGCCGTGCTCATGGTGAAGAGCGGTCTGTGCGATGGTCTGGTAGGCGGTGCATGCCACGCTACCATCAAGATCCTCTCCCCGTCCTTGAAGATCATCAAGACCGCCCCTGGCGAGCCTATGGTAAGCTCCTTCTTCATCATGGATGTTCCGGGCAGCGAATTCGGTGAGAACGGACTCTTCCTGTTCGCCGACTGCGCACTCGAGATCCAGCCTACCAGCGAAAAGCTCGCTCACATTGCGAACCAGACCGACAAATCCTTCAAGCGCCTGATCGGCGATGATCCGCGTATCGCGCTGCTCTCGCATTCCTCGCACGGTAGCGCCGTGAACGATGATTCCACCAAGGTCGTGAAGGCGGTCGAGTACATCCGCAAGAACTATCCCGACATCGTTGCCGATGGCGAGCTGCAGCTCGATGCGGCTATCGTTCCTGAGCTGGGCGCTTCCAAAGCACCGGATTCCCCGGTTGCCGGCAAGGCGAACGTGCTCATCTTCCCCGACCTGGATGCAGCAAACATTGGCTACAAGCTGGTCCAGCGCCTGGGTGGCGCAAAGGCTTACGGCCCCGTGCTGCAAGGTCTCGCGGCTCCCGTGAACGACCTTTCTCGTGGCTGCACCGCCGAAGACGTAGTGGGCGTTATCGCCATCACCTGTGTCCAGGCACAGACGATGTAGCTTATCCGCACAAGCAGCTTGCAAACAGAAGACCAGCTAGTCATAACGACTGGCTGGTCTTTTCATTATCCGAAGTCCCTTAGATGGCAAACCACCCGTTCGTTCGTCACCTTTCGATTCAGGCCTCGATACCCATATATTCATAGAGCGAACTCCAATCGGAACAATTGATGCAAGCACCTTGTTCCTTATGGATGATCTCCTCTTCGGTCTTTCCTGCTGCTCCACGAACATCTTCGAATGCAACGAAGAATCCATCAGAGGGCTCTTTCTGGTCTTTGGAGACCACCATCGCCGAGAGGATCGGCAAACCATGCTCTTCGCAGTACTCCTGGATACGACCAAGAGAATGCGCTGTTCCTTGGGGCGCCATAGGTTTATTGCGCTTCTCTCCGATCGCTTTAGCCAATTCGCCATAGGTAATGGTCGGCATGTTCTGTTCCATATGTTCGATGATCGCCTGAACGGTGAGCCTATCGATCTCTTGCTGCTCTGGCGTAGCTTCTTCAAATCTCATATCTATACGTCTCCTTGTTATTAGAAAAATCCAATAAGCACCCAAGACACCTTGAGTGCTTATTGCTGTTTATTCGATCAGTGATGATTAGCGCTTGGCGCCGGTCCACTTGCCAGCTTTGTTGACGTAGTACTCTTTGCCGTCGGTCTTGACCCACTGGTTCGTGAGCATCTTGCCATCAGCATTGACATAGTAGTTGCCGATCCACTTGCTCGTTTGCATGGCACCAGATTTGTTGCAGTAATACCAATCTGAGCCACTCTTGAACCAGCCCGTGCGCATGGCGCCTGATGAATTGAGGAAGTAGGTCTTGCCAGATATAACTTGCTTGCCGGTTTGCATCTTTCCATCGCTATTCAGGTAGTACCATTTGCCACTGGTCTTGGCCCAACCGGTCTTCATAGCTCCGCTCGATGCGAAGTAATACCAACTGTTGCTGATCTTCTGCCAACCGGTCTTCATGACACCGGAGCCATTGGAGTAATAGCGCGTGTTGCCAACGTTGTAGAAGCCGGTCTTCATCTTGCCGTCTGTTGGGTTCAAGTAATACCACTTACCGCCGCTCTTGAGCCAACCGGTCTTCATGGCACCTGATTTGTTGAAGTAGTACCAGTCGCTGTTACCCGTTGCATGCTGCCAGCCGGTCTTCATCCAGCCGCTGTTATTGAAATAATACGTGGCATTGCCGATCTTCTTCATGCCCTTGGCGTAGGTGCCATTGGAATAGGCATACCACCATCCCTTGGAGTTATGTTTCCAAGCACCTGTAAGCGTTGCAGGAGTGTTGTTGTCGCCATTGTTTCCTGCATTTCCGCTGTTACCAATGTTTCCAGTGTTACCCGAATCACTAGTCGCTTTCTGCGGTAGAACCTGTCCGTAATGTCCATCCTTCGAAAGCCAAGATTCAAGTGCTGCAGTGTTGCTAATCTTATTGTTTTGACATTCTAAGGTGTGTAGAGAGGTAAGGCTCTCTATATTTAAGGATGAAAGGTTATTCTCCGAACAATCTAAAAACCTCAAGCTGAGGTCAGAGAGGATCAAATTGGATAATTTGCCGTTTTTGCAACATAAGGCATCAAGATACTCAAGACCAGAAGCTCGTAAGGTAGTGAGATTATTGGTGCCCTCAGAGTGAAAAACAAGAAGTTGCGAGCAGCGCGAAAGATCCAAAGAAGATATATTTGCCCCGATATTGCATGTAATACCAGCATGAGCACCAAAAATACTACATATGCCATCAGCTACGTCAGCAGTTCCAATACCCCGAACATAAGCATCATCAAGCTTCTCAGGCACAACTACAGAATCCACTGTTGAGCTTTCGATTGATGTTATATAAGCCTCGGGCTCATATATGGTGTCAGCGACGGCTTCACGCACGTACCATTCATACGTGTATGTAACACCATCTACAGTCGCTTTTCGTGTTTCGGTATCATCCCACAGACATGAATCAAAATGATATGTGAAGCCTTTGTTAGCATCATAAGCAGCATGTGCTTCTTTTGCGGGCAGACAGAAAAGTGCTGCCGCGCAGGTGACCAGGAGGGAGAGAAGGATGATCTGAAGCTTTAGCGCCGTCGTGAATTTTTTGGTTTCACAACAAACGGCTTTGGAATGCCCCCCCCACAAAAAATGTTGGGTGAAGCATGATTGTCTCCTCCTGTTGATTGATATGTCCCTCAATCTTACAGAACGGTTACAGCTCTTGTCAATTTCCTTTTCCCTGGTCTAGGTAACAAACGGGAGTGCGGACATTTTCTTGGACGCTCTAGACCGTGTAGCCTAGAGCC
>OGDN01001326.1_pt1 | contig 41889 bp, 37 predicted proteins | sample 1570271 | NCBI WGS metagenome assembly OGDN01 (sample SAMEA4384481, study PRJEB24528) | human gut metagenome | reverse complement strand
CTGGTCTGTGAAATATGACACAGGCTGCAGGTTCTCTGCTGTTTCTGTGGTTTGAGGACTGTCGCATCGGAATTTTTTTCCAGGCGCTCCATTTGTGTCCGGTTGCCGGGACCTGTTCTGTCTTGTTTTTGTTGCAATGGGTGCAGGTGTAAGTATTTTCGCCACTGGTAGTGCAGGTTGCCTTTTTGGTTCCAATCTGTTTCCAGTCGTGGGAAAGTTTCTCGATGACTTTTCCTTCCTTGAGCATTTTTCCGCATTTTTTACAGTATATATCACCTGTGTAACCTTCGACCTCACAAGTTGCCTTCTTTACAAATTTTGTAACTTCGTCATGCCCGGTTGCTGGAATGATTTCCTGAGCCTTGATTACAGTTCCACAAATACTACAGTGGCTTCCTTCCGTCTTTCCAGTGCTCTCACAAGCTGCTGATACGGCTGCATCCTTAATCTCTGTATGTCCGGTTTTCGGAACGCTTTCGATTCTGGTCTTGTGGCAGGTTGTGCAGGTGTAGGTTTTTTCTCCGTCTGTTGTGCACGTTGCTGCTTTGGTAACTTTTCCGCTGTCCCAGGTATGTCCGAGTACTGGAAGAGTTTCCTGTTTTTTAAGTACGGTTCCACAGATACTGCAGTGACTTCCCTCTGTTTTTCCGGTGTTTTCACAGGTTGCTGGTGTTGCTGCATCTTTCACTTCTGTATGACCCGTTTTTGGAATGCTTTCGGTTCTGGTCTTATGACAGGTTGTACAGGTGTAGTTTTTTTCTCCATCTGTTGTGCAGGTTGCTGCAGTGGTAACTTTTCCGCTATCCCAAGTATGTCCTGTTGCCGGAAGAATTTCCTGTTTTTTGATCACTGTGTTGCAGACGCTGCAGTGGCTTCCTTCTGTCTTGCCTGCATTCTCACAAGTTGCTGATACTGCTACATCTTTCACTTCTTTGTGGCCTGTCTTGCTGATACTTTCTGTTTTTATATTCTTGCAGGTCGCACAGGTGTAAGTTCTCTGACCATCTGTTGTACAGGTTGCTTCTCTTGTTATTTTTCCATTATCCCAAGCATGTCCGGTGGCTGAAAGGTTCTCTGTTTTTGTGGTTCCACAGGTTGTGCAGGTATAAGTCTTTTTTCCATCCTCTGTACAGGTTGGCTGTTTTGTAATCTTTCCAGAATCCCAGGTATGTTTATTTCCCACACAGTCCTTCAGCACATGAATTACCAGCTCTTTAATTGCGCTGTTATAATTCTCTGTTCCGGCTGCGGTGATCGTGATCGTTGCATCACCAGCCTGTTTTCCTGTGATTACTCCAGTACTGCTGACTGTCACCTTATCTTCCGCACTGGATTTATAAGTGATCTGTCCCTGTCCGCTTGCCTTGATCTGTGCCGTTTCTCCTATTGCAAGGTCTGTCTTATCAATGGAGACTGTCAAGTTCTGGGATGCTTTGTTAATTTTAAACTGTCGTGTGATTTTTCCTGTGTATTTTCCTGTTCCGGTGATTGTAACCGTTGCTGTTCCTGCATTGATGTTATTCGTATAACTTACAGAGTAGTCGCTACCTTTTACCAATGTAATAGTTCCATTTTTCACAGTCACATCCGGTGCCTTTTCTGTTCCGTCATAAGAATACGTGTCCTGGGATAAGCTTAAGCTGTAGCCGCTTAAGTCTTTCTTTACTGGTATAAACTTCCATTTCTGGGCTTTCGTCTCATTGCTTGTCCACATCCATACATTTGCATTATTGGCAACAACTCCATTTTCAACATCAACGCATAAGCCGCTTGCCTTTGATATGATCTTATAATACCCGTCAGATGTTTTTCGCAGGATCCACTGCTGCTGGTTTACCCCATTATACCCATACTGCTGTAAGTTTGTTTTACGTCTTGTATCTGCCCACATAACATCAAGGCTCTTTCCACTGTAGGAATTTATGATCTTATAATACCCGTTTCCAAGATAACTCACATGGAATGTTTCCTTTGCATCCCAGGTATTCGGATAGATCTGGATATTTGCTCCATCCTCTTTTGAACAGTTTTCAACATCCAGTCCCTGCTTTTCATCCAGTGCGGACACGATATGGTATTCATCATCACTGATGGTCTGTCCGTCATCACTTCCACATACAATAAAACGCCATTTCTGCCTGTCCGAACCATTGCACGTCCAGCCTTGTACATTGCTTCCATTTTCCGCTGCTACATCCAGGCACAGGCCATTATGTTTCGAAATGATATTAAACCAGCCACCAGATGATTCCTTAATGATCCACTACTGCTGGTTCACTCCCCCATAAACATAATCATACTGCTGGATATTGCTTCCCTGTTTTGTACCTGCTGCCTGCACATCCAGGCTTTTCCCACTGTTGGTATTTATGATTTTATAATATCCTTTTCCCAGGTAAGTAAGGTCAAATGTCTGTTTGTCATCGTTCAGATTGTCAGAAATCTGGATATTTGTTCCATTGTCCTTCGCCGCACAGTAAACATCCAATCCTTTCGTTGCCCCATCCAATGCTGAAACAATATGATATCTGCCTTCACTGACAGTTTCTCCTATATTGTCTCCCCAGGCAACAAAACGCCATCTCTAGGCATCCGATCCATTTCCGTTCCATACCCGTACATTTGCTCCATTTGATGAATTGCCGTCTTCCACATCCAGATACAGTCCATTTTTCTTGGATATGATGTTAAACCAGCCATTATCTTCCTGTATGATCCACTGCTGCTGGTCTGCCCCTACATAATCATACTGCTGGACATTGGTTCCGGCTGTCATACCGGCTCCATCCACATCAAGACAGCGGCCACTGTTTGAATTTATGATCTTGTATGCACCATTTCCAATATATGTTATATGAAAAGTTTCTGTCCCATCTGCCAGGTTGCTGTATATCTGGATATTGGCAGTATTATCTTTCGATTGGTTACATACATCCAATGCTTTTGAACTGTCTAAAGCCGAAACAATGTGATATTCTCCATCGCTGATGGTCACGCTTCCCTGCGGGATTGGGATGGGTGTTGGTGTCGGATCCGGCTTTCTATTAGATAAAAACAAATCTGCCTCAGCATTTCGCCTTCTTGTCAATCCCGCTAAGACTTGACCTCCTGATTTATTCCAGTTTGTAAATGCTGTACGTATTTGTGCATCAGAATACTTTGTATATCCATTTTTCAAAATTGTCTTTAATTGAAAAGTTTCCGTACTAACCCATACATTTCCCAAATTATATGTAAAACTAACCAACGCATCAAACTGATTTTGTCCTATTGTAATTCTATTAGAATTAAGAAAACTATTTACCGAATTCTCTGTCTTCGCAACATCCTGCTTTAAATACTGGTCTGCCTGTGCCTGAGTAATTGTCATCCCTGCATAGACGTCTGAGCCGTAATGTCCCCATTCTATTGTATAGTATTTTTCTGTTGAAACTGCCTTATATGCCGTCAAACGACAACTCTCAAACTGTTTTATAAGTGAATATCCATTTTCTCCTGTTGTCATTCCTCCTGCCCGGCTGGAAAAAGTATTTATTTCTGAGCCAGTTTCACTTAAAATTTCATCTGTTGATTCTGTTATTTCCTCTGTATCCGTAAATAACTCTGTTTCTATTTCTAAATCTGATGCTCCCTCCTCTGTATCTGTTTCCTCTTCCACTAGTACATCTTCTGGAACATCTTCGATTTCCAAGTCCTCTGAATTTTCCATATCTGAAAAATCCATCTGCTCATCCTCTACCGAAGTCTCCACCCCATCCTCAAAGTCGCTGGCAAGTACATCTATTGGCAAGTTCACCGTAGACATCACCAGTGCAGCCGCCGTTATACAGCTAAACCACTTCTTTGCTTTCTTTTTCATACTCTGTTTCCTCTTTTTTGTGTTTTATTTGCAGATTATAGCAAAACAACAGCTTGTTCTTTTTGAGCCTTTTGTTTTTCTAGCGCAAATTGTTCTTTTATTCCTGCAAATTTCATTATTTTTATGCATTATTTCTTCTCTGGTGCTTGATTTGATTTAATTTTAGTACATATATTTACTAATCGCAATGATAAATATATGTACTATGGTAAAGTTTACCTAAATTGCATGGAAGGAGGCTTTATTTGAATTATATACAACGAATTCGGGATCTTCGTGAAGATGCCGACTGTACGCAGACTCAGATTGCAGAATATCTCGGAACCTCTCAGACTATGTATGCCCGATACGAACGCGGAGCCAATGAAATGCCAATCCGACATTTGATTGCACTGTGTCAGTATTATCAGGTCTCTGCCGACTATATCCTCGGCTTCACCAATATCAAAAAACCTCTTCCTGTAAGAAAACACTCAAGATATAAAAATTAAGGCTGACAGTCATCTCATACGACTGCCAGCCTTAATCTTATCTACACATCCTTACATTCATTTACCTGGATTTCTTATACTGCCAACAATTCAGAATTTTTTATAATATCTTTTATCTGTTCTTCGTCCATTTCTGCCACATCCGCGATCTGAGCAGCTGTATAGCCTTTGTTGTACATTTTCATGATCATTTCCCGTTTACCCATTTCAATTCCGGTTTCAATTCCAGTCTCTTTAATTTTCTGGCTTAAATTACACATAATACTCACATCCTCTTTTAGTATTTTATTTTTTATCACCTCGCATTTTTAACATTTTCTGATAATATGCAATCATTCTTTTTGTTTCCTCTTCACATGTAATGCCGTTTTCACTGGCTTGAGCAAGTAATTCATCATATAAATACATGTCTTCATCATTAAAAATCACACTAACTCTTTTCTCCAATTTTCCAGCAATATGACTGTAATTTTTCGGATATGCATAATAACATTCTTTACACATACTTATATCTTTTTTACTCCAGTTTTCACAATGCTCACATGCCCAAGATTTATCTCTATTTGCTGAAGGTGATAGCAACATAAATCGATCTAAATCCATCATATTCTCTGGATCTCCACCTATTTCATATGGAATGCGATGATCTGGTTGAAGTAACCTTGCAGGATATTCTTCACCGTATAAATTGCACCTGGCACCATAATGTTCCAATAATGCATTTTTTAGTTTTTCCGTCAGTTGTGTTCTTCCAGATGTTTTGGATAACTGATTTTTTCTTTTTGCTTCTTCCCAATCTCCAAATCTATAAGCTGCAATACTTTTTCCTGTAGAATCTTTTATTTTGTAAGTTTCCAATGGAATACCTAATTCTCTTACATCTCTTGCAGTCCTCGGAGCATGTTCATAACCAGCATTTTTTAAATCCTCTGTACTGCAATACCCCTTTTCCAGAATCGTATCTATTACAAATCTTGCTCTCTTTTTTGTTACTGCCTTCAACACATCTATAAATTCCTGGGATAAATCCATATTGTGTTTCTCCTTTACGCAAAACATAATTTCATTTGTTCATATTGTTCTTGCCGTTTTATTAAATTTTTACTAGCGTATAATGACTCATACGTAATTTCATTTTTGCCATTGAGTGTTGCCTGTGCCGATACCCCGGCATTTATATAAACATGCGTTAATCCCAATGATTCAGGTAAAGCCTTCCCAATGATTTTATCACCTGTTTTCCCATCATAACTAACTATATAATCTATGCCTTTATCATTTAATTTCTTTAACTGTTCCACAAATTCATCAAATTCGACACCTTGAATATATCTATTATCTCTCGTATTGTCTCTTTTGGAAGTTCCCTGATAAGGAGGATCCATATAGACCAAATCTCCTTTTTGTGCTCCAGATAATACATCTTTATAATCCAAACTTGAAAATGAGGCTTTATCCTTTAACAATTTAGATATCTCTAATGCATTATTAGCAATAACTTTCGGTCTTGTACCATAACGTCTTTTATCACAAGACTGATTTAATTCTCCATTAGAATTATATCTCACCGCCCCTTTTACTACCCTTGCCAACAAAAAGAGCATCCTGGCTGAATCTTTTTTACCTTTATTAAATTCTTCTCTAATTTTATAGAAGTAATCTATATTATTTTCTCCTTCATCAAATTGTCCATTCCATATATCTTCATATGCATCAATTAATTTTAAAGGATTGTTTATACATTCTTCCATAAGATTTACAAGAGGCTCATTAATATCATTAATCCAAAATTCATTACATAGACCTTGTGCAGCGGCTAAAATTGTAATCGCACATGTACCTGCAAATGGTTCAATAAGTCTGTCAAATGATGTTGGGAAAAATTTAACTATTTCTGGGGCTATAATTCTTTTACTCCCCTGATATTGTACTAAATGAGGTATTTTCATAATCATACTCCTTTATTCATCAACAACAATTTCTAATATATCACTTATTTCACAGGACAACGTAAACATGAAATAGAATATCAGTATTCACATTTTCATTCTTGACCTTTTCCCGAACATATTTTCGCATTCTATAAAAAAATATTATCACACTTTTCTTTTTCTAGCAATCTCTTTTCTTAATTAACTATGAACTCTTTTAATTTTAGGATTACTGCTCTCTCCACAGGAATACTTTTGATTCTTTGTTGTGCTATACACCTTCTCGTCTCTCCTCTCACACAAGTATTTTTTACCTTTCATCATAAATTTTTTCCAGATTTAACATAAAAAAAACAGAGCCAACAATCCCAAACAGACTGTCAGCCCTGCTTTCATTCACACATATCCAAATTCAATATTACCCTATTTCGTCAGAACCCTGTAATTCTCTTCCTTATTATAATCCTTATGGATTCCGTCATCTTCGTACAGAGTATAGCTGCTGCCTTCATAGCCAAGCATCTTGAGGTGCTCTGTATCAATATCTTTCACGCACTCTGCCACTTCTGCGAGCGGGATGCATTTGCCGCTTCTGATGAAAAGTGGTACTTCGTTGAGTGCTACGTCTACATAGTGAACTCCTTTTGCGAGGATTTCTTCGGAAATGGTTCCGTCTGGCAGGAACTTGATGAATTTCATTTCTTCCGGCAGGTAAACGTAGCGTCCTCTTGCATTCTGCTCGTAGACCGGTGCGATCATGATCTCGTTTCCGAGGATGAGCTGGTCTTCTACGCGAATCGCCATCTTGTCATCCGGATAAACGAAGCCGAGCGGTTTGAAGTACATGTCATCGTTCAGTGCAGCTTTCATGTACTCGCTGTACAGATACGGTACGAGACGGTATCTGGTATTAATGACATTTCGGAAATCCTCGATGTTTTCGAACTGGTAGCATTCCTGCTCTCTGGTTCCTTCTGCCGCATGATTACGCATTAACGGGGTGAATACACCCAAAGCAAGGAAACGGAGCACCAGATCTCTGGTTGTATCTGCGCCAAATCCGCCAAGGTCGGCACCTGTGTACATGAAACCGCACATATTCAGAGATGGCATCATCTTCAGATTAAGAAGAATGTGTGACCACCAGGATTTATTGTCACCGGTCCAGATTCCACCGTAACGGTGCATTCCGATGTAGGAAGATCTGGAGAACATCAGGAAACGTTTTTCCGGATCAATGCGCTCAAAGGCTTCCCCTGCTGCTCTTGTCATGTTGTAGCCAAAAAGGTTATGCACTTTGTCGTGACGGATTTTTTTGCCATCCACATTGTGGTAAAATCTTCTGTAATCCTCCGGATTGTTTGCAATGCCCTTCATCTTTGCCTGCATATCCCACGGATGGACCCTGCCTTCTGTGTCTTTTGCAAACTCTCCGGCAAGTTCTTTTGCTTCTTTAAGTCCTTCAGAAGAATAAAAGATTGCCGGTTCGTTCATATCATTCCAGAAGCCATCGATTCCCTGCTCAATAAGGAAACGGTATTTGTCTCCAAACCATTTTCTGGCATCCTTATTCAGCATATCCGGGAAGTGTGTATCTCCCGGCCATACGGCTGCAACGAAATCACTTCCGTCCTCACGTTTACAGAAATAGTTGTTCTTCACGCCTTCTTCGTAAACATCGTATCCCGGCTCGACCTTAACACCGGCATCGATGATTGGGATCAGGCGAAGATCCTGGTCTTTCATTTCCTGTACAAATTCCGGAAAATCCGGGAAGTTTTCTTCGCTCAGTGTGAAATCCTTAAAAGACTGCATATAATCAATATCCATGTAGATCATATCGATCGGGATGTGATTCTCGCGATATCCTTTTGCAACAGTGCGGAAATCTTCCTTTGTGGTGTAACCCCAGCGGCTCTGTCCGAAACCAAAAGCAAACTTCGGCGGGATGTAGCTGCGCCCGATCACATGGCGAAACTGTTTTACGATATCATAAGCATTTTCGCCCTCGATCACATAAATATCCAAATCCGCATTTTCGCAGGATACTTTAAGGGTATCCATTCTGGTATATCCGATGTCAAAGGTCAGTTTTGACGGATAGTCAAAAAATAATCCAAACGTCGTCTTGCCGCTCACGATAATGAAGTTGTGAGCTCCGTACAGAGAACGCTTGTCCTCTGTATGCTCCGGATCATCTGTGCAGTTGCTAATGTAGCAGTAGCCTCTTTTGTTGATTCCGCGGTTGGATTCACCCAGGCCATAGACGATATCATCTTCGTCCATGATATAAGTAAAAGCAAATCCCTCTTCCTGACTGACCTCTCCATATGGAAAAACGCCCTCAGTTGTTTCAATTTTTTCGGTCAGTGCCTCCGTGTCAAACGGAGTTCCATATCTGTATTTTCTGATCATCTCTGTGTTACCTCTTATTTATATAATACAAATGCCTCATATGGTTTCAAAACAATTTTACCTTCAAATGCAGTTCTGCCAAGGTTTGTGATCAGACATTCTGCACCTTTGAATTCTTCCGGAATCTCCATCTCTGCATTTCTTTCACTGAAATTGCAGACTGTCAGAAGTTTTTCCTGATCCAGTTTTCTTGTGTAAACAAAAATCTGCTCGTCGTCACGATAAAGCGGTTCAAACTCACCATAAACGATGATGTCTTTTTCTTTACGCAGGCTGATCAGTTTCTGATAGTAATGGAAAATAGAGTTCGGATCTTTGAGCTGCTGCGCCGCATTGATCTCTTTATAGTTCGGGTTCACTTTGATCCAGGACTCACCGTCTGTAAATCCTGCCTGCGCGGAAGTATCCCACTGCATCGGAGTTCTCGCGTTGTCACGACTTCTCAGCATCAGACATTTCATCATGTATTCCGGAGTCATAAGTCCTGATTCCGTAAGTTCTGTAAAGAAATTGATACTCTCAATATCACGATAGTCTTCCAGTTTATCGAAGTAGACATTTGTCATACCAAGCTCTTCACCCTGATATACATACGGCGTTCCCTGCATCATATGAAGACAGGTTGCCAGCATTTTTGCGGAAGTCTCTCTGTATGCCGGATTGTCATTTCCAAATCGGCTGACACTTCTCGGCTGATCATGATTTCCAAGAAACAGGCTGTTCCATGCTTTGCCCTGAAGTTCTTCCTGCCATTTGATCATGATGCGCTTGAACTCTTTGAAATCATATTTCTCAGTTGTCCACTTTCCGTAATCACCGCTTCCATTATCCACATGCTCAAACTGAAATACCATATTCAGTTCTTTTCCGGCTTCTCCCGCATATTTCTGTGCCTCTTCGATAGTAACTCCTGAAGTTTCACCAACTGTCATGATATCATATCTGGAAAGTACTTCTCTGTTCATTTCCTGAAGAAATTCATGAACCCTCGGACCATGTACGCAATATGGTCCAAAATCGCCATAGAGACCATTGTTCATTTCTCCGTCCGGAAATGCCTGATCTTTGGAAATCATACTGATAACATCCATACGGAAGCCATCGATTCCTTTTTCACACCAGAATGTCATCATATCATAAACTTCCTGGCGGACTTTTTCGTTTTCCCAGTTGAGATCCGGCTGTTTCTTCGAGAACAGATGCAGGTAATACATTTGGGTCTGGGCATCATATTCCCATGCGGAACCGCCGAATACACCGCCCCAGTTGTTTGGTTCTTTTCCGTTGACCGGTTCTTTCCAGATATAGTAATCACGGTACGGATTGTCTTTGGACTTGCGGCTTTCGATGAACCAGTTGTGTTCATCGGAAGTGTGATTGACAACGAGATCCATCAGGATCTTGATGCCGCGTTTGTGTGCCTCGGCAAGCAGTTCTTCGTAGTCTTCCATTGTTCCGTAGTCTTTGTAGATCTTCTGATAATCAGAGATATCGTAACCGTTGTCATCCTGTGGAGACTCAAGCATTGGAGAGATCCACAGCACATTTACGCCAAGTTCTTTCAGATAATCAAGTTTCTGTATGATTCCTCTGATATCTCCAATACCATCTCCATTGCTGTCATTAAAACTTTTCGGGTAGATCTGATATACGACGCTTTCTTTCCACCATTTTTTCTCCATGCTATAAGCCTCCTATTTATTATTGTTTTATTGACCGATACCTACGAATTACTCCGCTGTTGCACAGCTCACGTAATTCTACAGCCATTCGGAATCCACAGATTTACTCCGTAAATCGCTACTTTCTCATGTCTGGCGGGTTCCAAGTTCAAATGTCTTATCCTGCAAGCAGGAACGACATTCTGAACTTTTAACCCTGGTATCTCACTTAACCGCACCGGCAACCACACCGTTCATGATCCATTTCTGGCAGAAGAGGTATACGATCAGTACAGGGGCAAGAACCAGCAGATAGGATGCGAATGCCAGGTTGTAATCTACAGAGAACTGTTTTTTGAATACGTACTGTGCAAGCTGTAATGTCTGCTGACTCTCATCGCTCAAAAGTACCAGCGGCATGGTGAAGTCGTTCCATGTCCACATAAATGAAAGGATTGCTACGGTTGCAGTGGTAGGTTTCAGTACCGGGAAAATGATCCGGCTGAATGTCTGGATCGGGTTTGCACCATCGATCATTGCTGCTTCATCCAGTGCCTCCGGGATTGCTTTGACAGCACCTGTATAAAGGAAGGTGTTCATCGGCAGACCGAAGATGATATACAGGAATGTGATTCCGTAGATGTTGTCCAGATGGAAAGTATTTGCCTGTACAACTAACGGAAGCATGATTACCTGGAACGGAATGAACATTGCACTGATAAAGTAGTAATACATGATTGAGAAGAATTTACTCTTCTTTCTGTTTCTTGTGATCGCATATGCTGCGAATGAGTTTGTGATCAGGGTAAAGATCAGGTTGATCACGGTAATAAAAGCTGTGTTAAAAAATTTCCTCGGGAAATTTGTCATATTCCAGGCATCGACAAAGTTCTGAAGACGAAGTTTTGTCGGAAGTGCCAGGATATTGTTCATGTCTGACGGATCTTTGATTGCGATCATCAGTGCCATATACAGAGGCAGAAGGATGATCAGCACGATTCCTGCGATCAGAAGAATGGTCACAGGCCAGTTGTAACGTTCTTTTACGTTTGCTGTACGACGTTTCATCCTAATTTCTCCTCTCTCTTTTCAAGTATACGTAACTGGAACACGGAAATCAATACTACTACGATAAAAAGCATGACTGCGTTGGCTGACTGGTAAGCAAACTGGCCGCCGCCGAAGCCTTTCTTATAAATAAGTACTGCGATAGAAGTTGTACTGGTTCCCGGTCCACCTTCTGTCATCGCCATGATCTGGTCGTAAACCATCAGGTATCCTTTTGCAGAAAGTACCATGTTGATGGTAAAGGACGGTGCCAGAAGCGGGAAGGTGATCTTGGTAAATCTGCGGAAGCCGGTTGCTCCGTCGAGGTCTGCTGCTTCATACACATCCGTATCAATAGACTGCAGGCCTGCGATATAGATCAGGGTGTTGAATGCACATCCGGTCCATACAGCAACGGCGATGATTCCCCATATCGCATGATTGGTACCAAGGATGTTTACGCTTAATGCCTGGATCCCGAGGCTCTTTCCGAGCTGTGGGATCAGGTTTGCAAAAATATAGTTAAAAATAAATCCAACGATCAGGCTTCCAAGCATATATGGAAGAAAGTAAAAAGCTTTGATCGTGTTTTTGAATTTGATCTTCGCATTCAGTGCACACGCAAGAATCAGACTGATCACATTTACAAGGATCGTTGCGATCACTGCAAATTTGAAAGTGAACAGGTATGCATTTCCTGTATCTGCATCTGAGAACATGTGCAGATAGTTGCGCAGACCAACAAAGTTCCAGTCTCCATATCCTTTCCAGTCCGTAAAGCTGTACAAAACGCCTCTCAGGAACGGGATCGTATGGAAGATAAAGAATAATGTTGCAAGGATTCCTACATAAATGTAATAAACTTTATTAACAGCAGGTCTTTTGCGGGCTGTTTTTTTCTTCATGGGATCATCTCCTCACTTAATCTACATTAGCGATGTCGTATTTTTCATCACACTGTTTCAGGAACTGGTCCATATTTTCCTGATTGTCCATTCCATTGGAATAGTTCAGGCACATTTCAGAAATAAGTGCGGAAAGATCAAATCCTGACGGATAGTAGTGATCCGGGAAGTTTGCTACTTTGCCGTTGGCGATATCTTCTTTGACACCAGCAACTGTTTCATTGTTCTGCTCTACACCTTTGATAGCGGAGAATGCGAACTGATCGTCAATATAGGTCTGTGCGTTTTCCGGCTCCATCATGAAGGAAACGAATTCTTTTGCCATATCTTCGTTTGCGCTGTCTTTGCATACGCCAAGAAGTACGTCAACACCTGATGTTACATAGTTTTTGGATTCATCATTGGATGCCGGAAGTGCAAACATGTTGACATTCAGATCTGCATTAGCACTCTTGTACTGATTGATCGCCCAGTTTCCGTTGATGATCATGACTGAATCACCGTTTGCAAAAGCTTTGTTTCCATCGTCATAAGTCAGACCCATGAAGTCATCCTGTGCATAGTCAAGGAGTGTCAGATATTTTTCTACGATCTCTTCGTGAGTTCCCACGAATGTTGTTTTGCCTTCTTTACGGTCGTCTGTGAATCCTTCCGGCTGAAGGTCAGGTGCCATGCTGTTCCATGGGCAGAGGCTTGTCCATGCATCTTTGTAAGTCATAAGGAGCGGCTGCTCTCCTGCATCTTTGATCTGGTCAAGTACGTCAATGAACTCATCCCATGTCTTTGGAATTTCAAGCCCGAGTTCTTCAAATTTGTCTACGTTATAGATGACACCAGATGCGTTTGTTGCGTATGGAACGCCGTATGCTTTTTCTTCTTTGTCTTTGTTTACGTCATAAACCATCTGCATATAAGAATCCTGGATGTTGGAGATGTAATCCTGATCACTTAAGTCAACCAGCATTCCTGCACTCTCTACTTCTGTATAGTTGTTGTCTCCACCCATCATTACGATGTCAGGCATATCGTTCTTTGCCATTCTTGTCTTTAATACAGTTCCTGCATCTGCCGGAGCTGTGATCTTGATCGTCACGTCCTCATGTGTTTCATTGAATTTATCTACAAGCTGCTGAAGAACGTCTTTGTTTTCTGCTTTACTGGAAAACAGTTCCAGCTCTGTTTTTCCACCCTTTGCAGAAGAATCCCCGTCGGAAGATCCGCCGCATCCAGTTACAGTGAGCATACCTGCCATTAAGGCACCAACCATTAATACGCTGATAATTTTTTTATTTTTCATCTTTTCTTTCCTCCATGATGTTTGTTTACAAGTATGAAGGCTGCGCAGCACCAGAAGTTTACGAAACATTACCCCGGACACGTCTGTCCTGTTCCCTTTTGGTGAGTTTATCATAACCCCACTGCCTCTGTAAAATCAATAGGTTTCTCGCGAAACTTAAATTGTAGACAAAGTTTAGCTTCTGTTTTTATGCACTTTGAACAAAAAAAGAAGGACTCTGTCATTCTTTGACAGAATCCCTTTTGACCAGATAGACCGGACTTTTTACATTTAGTTCTTTCAGGTTTTCTCCCTGGATCAGTTTCATTAGACGTATCAGTGCCAGATGTGCTTTTTGCTGGATATCCTGATGAACTGTTGTCAGCTTCGGCCGGACCATGCTTGCATATATACTGTCATCGTAACCCGTTATGGAAATCTGATCTGGAACACTGATCCCCTCATCAAAAAAGAAGTTCATCGCCTCGATCGCGTCATAATCTGAGGAAAAAGCCAGTGCTTTTGCTTCAAGGAAACGTGGAAGGAGTTCTCTGTATTTCCGAAGACGTGGATTTTTGTCACCCGGGACGACGATATACCGGGAACGGCTGCAGAATTTCCCTTGCTTCTCCATCGCCTGTTTGAAGCCCATCCAGCGGTAATAATCGCTGTCCTGATCGGTTTCTGCGATGAACAGGGCTTTCTCATAGCCGCGGGAATAGAGGTATTCCCCGATCTGATAACCGCCGGAGTAATCGTCTACACCAACATTCTGGAAGGTGTAGGCTCCCTTGGGGTAGGCATCGATCAGGATCATTTTTTTGTTCAGCTTGCGGGAAAGTCTGCGGTACTGATCTTTGTCATAACCGAGGATGATGAGACCTTCTACGTTCCATTTGGAAGCAATGTCCACTACATTCTGGATGTTTTCTCCGCCGATGAGCATGACGTAGTAGCCTTTTTCTTCGGTTTCCTTCTGGATAGTTCCGATCAGTTCGCCTACGAACGGGTCCTGAAGGGACTGCATGCCGTGCGTGTAGGCAAAACCTAAAACTACTCCGATGATCCTGGAACCGTGACCGGAAAGCATCACGGAGCCCATGTGTGGGACATAGTTCTGTTCTTTGAGGATTGCCGTTATTTTATCAATGGTTGCCTGGGAAACCCTTTTGGTTTTGCCGTTGATGACATTTGATACGGTGGTGCGGCTGACGCCTGCCATTTCCGCGATGTCCTGAAGACGGATCATATATTGTTCAGCCTCCTTTTGTTTCGTATGTTTTAATCTGTTTTGGTATATTTTAGTGTGTGTTGCGGCGTTATGGATGTTATTCGTTTATGAACCTGATGGAATTCTGACAAGAAGCTTCTGTCCGTCTTTTTCTGCTGCTGTGAGAACCGGGATGTGTTTCTTTCGGAGTGCATGTATGATCGGGTATGCTGCGAAGAGATTTTCTCCGACGAAAACAGCTTCCGGCTTGTATTTGAGGATTTTTCTGACCTGATCTTTGATCCGGACTTTCCATTCCTGTTTCTCCATGGACACTTCGGCGTAGCTTCCCTGGATTTCCAGTTCCGGAAGGGCTGGGAAATCTATGTGGATGATCTCTGCTGCCTGTAATTTAGGAAGCTGGTGGAGAAGTTCGTCGTATTCTGCTGCTCCACCAAAGCTTACGATTACAGGTTTCTCGTGAAACTGTTCCATACTGAGCTTACATGCCTGTACTGCATCTGCAAGTTCACCGGTAGTCATAAGAAAACCGCCTTTGTGGCAGAAATTTGCTGTTTTGAGACCGGTTGCTGCCTTGAGTTCTTCGTTTTCGAGACCGAGCCATTCTGGCGGGAAACTGCATTTGTAATTCATAGAGTATTCTTTTTTCTGAGGCTGAATGCAGTAGCCACCTCTGTTAGATGGAAAGATCACGAAGGCAATCTGTGTCTCGGAGAGGAATTTCTGGCAGGGAACAAATTCCGGGAGGGTGAGGATTCTTGCGTCATCTCTGTGCTTTTCTCTGTCGTGAAACGCCTGCTGATGTCTGGCATAGATTTCTTCTACTCGTTTGTCGGCACGTTCGTTGCCTCTGTATCGTTCGAATTTATTTTCCAGAATCATCCCGGCAACGCTGACTGCCTGGAAAAAAGCTTCGTCGTTACCACCCTCAGCATCCCAGGTCGGGTTGAAGTTTCCGATCAGAATTGCAAGTTCGTTCTTCTCACCGGTATTATCGTTGTTATCAAGCGGCTGCACGAAAGCTTCATCGAATTTCTGCGCCAGTTCTTCGCCAAGGATCTCCGGTCCAAGCTCCTCCCACAGAAGTCCAAATGCTGCATATGGGACGCCATTTTCACGGATCCTGCTGTCTTTCTGGTGGTGATCATATTTTCCTCTGCCGATATCAAAAACAATCCCGTCGAAGTCATCCGGCACGCGGTTGCCGCGTAGGATCGTGATCTCAGGGTTCAAATATAATAACAGCGCAGATGAAAAAACGTCATCTGCGTGGAATTTGCCACTGTGGGTGAATGCGGTGGCGGATTGGGTGCGGATTTTATTTAGTAGATCATTCATGTTGTGTGGTGCTCCTCTTATTTTGTAAATAATGCGTCAAATACCTATTTTATATCCACAGATATACATTTTTTGTATATCTCTGAAGAATAATTGACGCTCACTCTTGTTGCACATTTTGTTCTATGACATAATGGTTATGTTGTCCAACCGATACCCGGCAACGGGAGGAGGTGAACTGCATGGATACTGTAATCTCGTTTCTTGTCTCCTGTACGGCAAGCATATTTGCCTACTATGTTTGCAAATGGCTAGACGGAGACAAATAGGGCAACTCTAACCTAGTGGTTTTCCTGTCCACTATAAAAAGCAAGAAGAAGCCCCCAGTATTGGTGCTACTGAGGGCTTCATTCTTTTTGTCCGCATGGATTTGTAATCTCTTTGCCTACTGGCATTATAGCATATGCACTTCTCATTTGCAATATACTTTTTCACACCATCTCCACATACCTTCCCCCTGGTTACTGTTCAAGGGTATGCATAGCCCATTGTAAAAAGCGACGAAATTTATTTTTTTGTTTTGTGGATAACCAGTTCCAGCAGGAAAAATTATGTTTATAGTCTTTCCTGCTGTTTCTTTTTTGAAGAGTTATCCACCGGATTTTATTTTACACAGTACATTTTTTTATAGCCTTACCATATAGTCCTTATTTTTCAAGATACAAAATACCTGCTTGTCCACAGTCATATCGACGAAAGGACAATTCCTGGAAATTCGCTTTTTTCCCATGTTTCTGTTATACTTCTCTATAAGAAAGAGAGGGCTGCCTTATGGACATTGATTTAAAAGAAGAGATCAGAAAACAGGATGAGCTTCTTGCCGAATATCTCAGAGTGATTGAGATCCAGAAAGGACTAATCCAGGAACTGAAAAAAATGGAAAAACGTGCACTGGATGCTGAAAAACAGCGGGATGATGCACTGGATAAAGCAAAAGAGATCCGTCTGCAGTATTATGAAACAGCTGCTGAACTGGAAGAAGAACGGGGGAAAAACCTGAAACTGCGTGCACAGATCAATCGTGACTATGAAAACTCCGCTATTCCTTCCTCTAAGTCGATCAAACGGAAAAAGATCGCAAACAGCAGGGAAAAAACAGGACGGAAACCGGGCGGTCAGCCGGGGCATCCCGGCCACCACAGAAAAAAAACAGGAACCCACACAGCCGGTCATCCTTCTTCCTGCACCTGAAAAAGTCCTGGAAGACAGTGATTTCAAAAAGACCGGAAGAACAATCATAAAACAAATGGCAGGATTCCAGGTGTACCTAAATGTAAGGGAATATCATGCAGATGTTTACTATAACACAAAGACAGGCAAACGGGTGCACGCTGCATTTCCAGCCGGAGTTGTAGATGAAGTGAATTATGATGGGAGTATCCGGGCATTCCTGTTCCTTTTGAACAATGACTGCTGTGTTTCCATTGACAAGAGCAGGAGGTTCCTGTCAGACCTGACAGGCGGGAAACTGAATATCTCCAAGGGGATGGTAAGTAAGCCCAGCAGGGAGTTTGCTTTAAAAACTGTGCCTGAACGCAGGACTGCCTATGCAGATATGCTGCTTTCCCCCGTCATGCCCTTGAACAGTAATCGCCAGTTAGCAAGTAGTATCTATTTTCTTTTCCAGTTTGCAAAAATATCCGAGGATTCTTTCAGGAACTCATAGGAAATCTGTATTTCATCCTCTGTTGCTGTTTTATCATCATCCAGGATCGGATATGGATTGCATCCTCCTGCTGTTTCTCCGACCTGATCCATCGCAAAAGAATTACCGCAGTTCTGGCAGACCAGTTTGTCTCCTTCCTGCTTGTAGTAGCCATTGCCCGAATCATAACAAATCTGGCAGGTATTGAATGCAGTACGAACGATTCCTTCTGCATCTTTTACCGCGATCACTTCCATCTCTGTTCCGTCCACTTCGATTGGATAAAATGCTGCATCTTCAGATAAGTCATCTGTTTTAATGGTCAGACTGTCGCCTTTTTCTATTTTGGTTGTTTCTTTTTTATCTTCTTTATCGTCGGTTGCTTTTGATGCTTTTTTCTCTGTTGTCTTTGTTGTGCTGGAAGCTGCTGCCATTACATTTTCTACCTTTCCATACGCTGTCGCTGTTGTCATTAACATGGCTGCCATTGCTGCTGTTATCATAAATCTTTTCATTGTTTCTTCCTCAACTTTCTACATAAATCTTTCCTGTGATCATCCCCATCCAGCAAGTGTAAGTGTAAGTACCTGCTTTTTCCGGTGTGAATTCGATTACATTTTCGCCCTCATCAAAAGCATATTCTATTCCCAGATCCTGCTGGATGATTTTATAATTGCATCCGTTGACACTTCCATCCGGGGCCTCGACCGTCCACTTTACAGGCTCGCCTGCCTTGACCGTAATGTCCGGATAGCTCCTGCCAGACTGTAAGGTACTGGTGATGTACTGTGTCTCATCTGTATTTTTCTTATCAACGTCTGTATTTTCTGCCATAAGTGTGTCTGTAACTTTACTGTTCAGACCTGATAATGTACCGCCCTGCACCATCATAGAGAGGCCCATGACCACTACCAGAATTGCGCCGGCTTTCAGAACCTGCCTTGTGAATCGTTTTCCAAGCATGGATACTGCGGAACCGAATCCAAGCATCAGTGGAACAGTTCCCAGGCTGAAACAGAGCATGGACAAAGCTCCCGCCAGCGGATTTCCAGATACCAGGGCAACAACCTGCATGGACTGCAGCGGCCCGCACGGCATGAGACCATTACAGAGCCCGATGAAAAATGGAGTTCTGGGTTTTTTGCCTGATTTTTGTTTTGTTTTTTTATTGAAGTTCGGAATGTGTACCGCCAGCCTTCTAAGTCCCGGAAAAATCCCAAGCATATTTACACCCATGACTACCATGATAATCCCTGCGAATAATTTAAGTATTCCCTGAAAAAGTGTAGATGTCTGTAAACTACTGCCGATTCCTGCCAAAGCTCCGACTGCTCCAAGCACGCCGCCGATCACTGTATAGGAAACCACACGTCCGATGTTATATTCCAGAGTATTACGGAACATGACCTTTGAGATTTCTGTCGACGTATCTTTCTGTAGTGTCTGCGACAAGTTGATTCCGCCGCACATAGCAATACAATGAACGGAAGTGATCAGTCCGATCACAAACAACATCCCATACCCCATCTCGCTATCCGCCAGAGAATTCGGCACAAGCCGGTTCAGAATCCCGCATCTCTGCAGCAGGAAAAACAGCACCACAATGATCATGATTTCCCGCACAGCCTTCAGGATGACTTTCTTTTTGGAAGTATTCTGTGCCGATGCCTCGTAGCCTAAGTCACCTATCATTGTTATGATCTGATCCAGTGAGACCATCTCCGGGTCATAGGAAAATTCTGCCGTACCGGTTTCATAACTGACAGAAACTTCTGTGATTCCACTTCGACTATTTAATGCTGATGCTATTCTGGTTTGACAGTTAATACAGGTCATGCCACTGATGTATAGTTTCTCGTGTTTCATAATTTGTTTCCTTTCTGCTGCTGCATTACTGTCATCTTTATTTGCAATAACGCCTCAATTTGAATAAACTTCTCTTAATTTTGGTGCAAAAACAATATGATACTTACAATTCCATTTTGTATGTGATAAACTATTACTATTCATATGGATACCTCCTCTGTTAAATAATGCGGTTGGCGAACCTATCATTATTATAATACTGTAAGCTGAAGCAACTTCAACCACCAGCACAGCAAGTGGTTTATTTGTTTTTCAAAGTTTCGTTTTTCGGATCACGAAAAACTCCACAATGCAAAATCGGGCTTTGCCCTAACAAACAAAAGACTGTCACAATAGATCTTAGTTCTACTGTAACAGTCTTATTTAACATACTTTTATGATATGTTTATTGTAATAATTATTCACTTCGCTGTCAATGCTTTTGAAAAGCATTTCACAGAATCTTCATTTTTCCCGTATACATTTCCCATACAAATGGCCTATTCCCACGAAAGTATAAATCAAACCATCCTTTTTTCGTATCTCAGATGACTCTTTTCTCTCTAACTTTCAATTAGACCATCCTTTTCAAGCTAATTTTATGGCTCAAATTTCAATTACTATATATTAAGTCATCTAATTAACTGAATTGCAGATGACCAAATTCAAACTTACTATCTCACAGGTCATTTTGAGTCCTATTTTGAGATGACTTCACCTGTACTTATTTCTTAGAAGGTCATTTTGAAATCATTTTGGGGATAGTCTGATCACTACTTTCTATCTGGCAGACCATTCCTCTGTCTTCTTTATTCTGCTTTTATTGCCCAGCGCATCTTTGTGGAGCGAGCGCGGCCATTCTGGGCGCATTCCTGGGCGGATGGACGGATGACGTCTTTGGCGTAGTCGGAATAGATTCCTGCTTTGTATCCGGCTTTGAGGGCTTTTTTGACCAGTTTGTCCTCGCCGGAGTGGAAAGTCAGGATTGCCACGCGTCCGCCTGGTTTGAGGGCATCTGGAAGTTTTTCCATGAATTCGTAGAGAACTTCAAATTCACGATTCACATCGATCCGCAATGCCTGAAAAACTCGCTGGCAGGTCTTCCGGATGGTATCTTTCTTTTCTTTTTCCGGAAGGAAATCCAAAGTCTTCTCTATGATCTCGCGTAATTTCGTCGTAGTATCCACACGTTTTCCCTTGCGGATCTCATCGGTGATGGCTTTTGCGATTTCTTCGCAGTACGGCTCGTCGGAATTCTCATACAGCATTCCAGCAAGCTCATCACGGCTGATCTTGTCCAGCCGCTCGGCTGCGCTGATTCCTTTTTCCTGATTCAGTCGAAGATCCAACGGTCCGTCTGCACGGAAGGAAAAGCCGCGCTTCGGGTTGTCGATCTGCATGGAAGATACACCAAGGTCAGCAAGAATGAAATCAAACCCTCCTGCTTCCTTTGCAATCTCATCAATCGTGCAGAAATTCTGAAGCTTCACTGTCAGGATATCCTCACCGAAGCCCTGGTCAGCAAGACGTTTGCGGGTTTTTGCTGATTCTTCCGGATCTACGTCCGTCGCGTACATATGTCCTTCTCCATGCAGGCACTCCATCATTGCTTTGGTATGACCGCCATATCCAAGTGTCGCATCAAACCCGGTCTCACCTGGCTGGATCTTAAGAAAATCAAGGATTTCGTTTACCATGATCGAAATGTGCATTCCCGCAGGTGTGTTTCCTTTGCTGATGACATGCTCGATCGTGTCTTTGTATTTCTCTGGATTCAGTTCTTTATACTTCTCCTCGAATTTGCGTGGATATTTTCCTTTGTATCGTACTCTTCGTTTGTGTGGTGTCTGTGTTTCCTGTCCCATATCGTTCTCCCTGTCTTTGTATTTTTATTGAAGATTACATTTTTTCTTTTATAAATTTTGTTACTGTTCACTCCGTTCACAGCAACTTGGACAAAATGCATTCCAACTCACCTTCGATGGCAGCGTTTTGCCCCGTATGTCCCGGGATTTTGTCATCTTCATGACAAACACCTCAGGGAATATTACCTGTCTACAGTTATAAACTTTTCTACTATATCAAGTGCTGTCTCACTCATAAAGCCGCCCCATCCATGTCCGGCATTCTTAAATTTGACAAATTCCACTTCCTTATCCATTCGTTTCAATGCCTCATATAAAATGCAGGACTGATTAAACGGAACCAGCGGGTCGCTGCCGCCATGCATAATAAGGATTGGCGGTGTCTTACGATTGCGGCGCAGATGTACCACGGGATTTGCCGGGTAAGCATCCTCTGGATGATCGTGAAGTGCTTTTCCACCGATCAATACTCCTGACGGACTGTCTGCGGAATCATGATCGATCGCAGACGGATACTGTGACGCTGCCACAAGATCGGTCGGTCCGAACCAGTCTATGATACAATCTACTTCGGTTGTTGTCTGCGGATATTTTTCCGGAAGATATTCTGCATCTCCGGTAATTCCTGCCATCAGGGCAGTATGCGCTCCGCTGGAATCACCCCAGAGTGCCACCTTACTCGCATCAATCCCATAATGAGCTCCATTCATCCGCAGGAAACGAATGGCTGCTTTGGTGTCTATTACCTGAGCCGGAAACGGTGCAAGCTCACTTTCTCTGTGCTCCACGATCGCCACGGCATATCCTCTTTCACACATCCGCACCAGTGTCGGAAGGCTCTGAAACAATTTCTGCTTATGCCAGGAAGATCCCTGCACATATACGATCAGCGGCCACTTCAGATCCTGTCCGTAGACCAGCGGTGTCATGATCTGAAGGTGAAGTTTCTTTCCGCTGTGCTCTGCATATTCTACATCCGGATAAAGTTCTGTGCAGTATCCGAAGGTGTCCTTTACTTCTATTTCTTTCACTCCCTCCGGAAGTTCCTCACTTTCCGGGAATCGCATTTTTTCCATCGGGGACAGTATTTTTTTCACGTTTTTCCTCCCGTATGTCTATTCTTATTTATACATTATTTCATATTTCTGATTTTAGATTATCATACCATGTCGTCCTGCTCATCACAACTATAAATCTACTGACCAGCAGTGTCCCCCAATGACCTCAAAATAATCAACGTCAAATTATGCCACCAAATTTTCAGGTCAAAAGTGCCCCGTAGAAGAGCAAGTATAGAGCAGGTCCACAAACTGTCCCCTTATTTTTTCTTTAAATTGCCTCTTTATTCATGTACAGTTCTGTTGTAAAGTATACCCAATCAAAAAACATAGGAAAAAGGAAGGTTAAGTAAGTTTCCGTTACTGAGAAAAACTATACAGTAACACTTCAAGTACTCTTACCTTCCGGGAAAGGAACAATTATCATGGCAAACACAAATGTACAGACAGCAGCAAACGACAGGGAGTTTACTTCTTCCGTTCAGTTTCTTACTGTAACAGCAATCTTTGTAGCACTTACTTACATCTTTACAGCATTCATCAACGTTCGTCTTCCGATCGCAGCAAACGGAGGACTCATCCATCTCGGCAACGTTCCGCTGTTCATCGGCGCGATCATCTTTGGCAAGAAGACCGGTGCGATCGCTGGCGGTGTTGGAATGGGACTGTTTGACCTGCTTTCCGGATGGACTTTATGGGCCCCATTTACTTTCGTAATCGTTGCTCTGATGGGATTCACTGTAGGAAAACTTACTGAAGACGAAAAACACCAGAACTTCAAATGGTATGTGATTGCAATCGCAGCAGCCTGTGTGATCAAAGTTGTTGGATACTACATCGCAGAAGTTGTTATTTACGGAAACCCGTTCTCACCTGTTACTTCTATTCCTGGAAACCTGGTACAGATCGGTGTTGCAGCAGTCATCACACTTATCGTGATTGCACCACTGAATGTTGCCGCTAAAAGAACAGGTTTAAAAAAATAATAAAAAGAAAAAGGACTTGATCTTATGTATAAAATTATGACACCGGGTCCGACGCAGGTTGCCGAAAACGTGCGTCTCGCCCGAAGCAGAGAATGTACAAACCCTGATCTCGATGAGAGCTTTGTAGAATTTTACAAAGAAACCTGTGAAGAGATCAGCCGCCTTCTCCACACCGACAACGAAACTCTTATCCTCGGCGGAGAGGGAATCCTCGGTCTGGAGGCTGCCTGTGCTTCCATGACGGAACCTGGCGACCGTGTCCTCGTACTGGATAACGGTATCTATGGCAGGGGATTTGCTGATTTCGTTTCCATGTACGGCGGATGTCCGGAACTCTATTCCAGAGATTACCGCGAAACTCTCGATGTGCAGGAACTTGAAGCTTTCCTCAAAGAACATCACGATTACAAATATGCAACCGTTGTCCACGGCGACACACCAAGTGGTATGCTGAATGATGTTTCCGCAATCTGTCCGCTTCTCAAGAAATATGGCATCATGACTGTTGTCGATTCCGTATCTGCATCCTTCGGTGAGCCGATGCGCATCTCCGACTGGCAGATTGACATCATGTGCGGCGGTTCCCAGAAGGTCGTCTCCGCACCTCCAGGACTTACTTTCGTAGTCATCAGTGACGATGCAAAGAAAGCCATGACAGAGCGCAAGACACCGATTGCGTCTTTCTATGCAAACCTGACCACTTTTGCACATTATTATGAAGAAAAGTGGTTCCCGTACACCATGCCGATCAGTGATATCTACGGACTTCGCGCAGCGATCGACAATATCGCCGCTGACCCGGATATCCTCGCACGACACGAAAAGATCGCTGAGGCTTCCCGCAAGGCGATCACCGAAGCTGGACTTTCCCTTTATCTTAAGAGTGGATTTTCCAGTACAGTGACTGTATTTGAAGTACCGGAAGGAACTACTGCAGCCGCCATTCTCGATGGTGTCAAAAAAGATTACAATATCATGCTTGCAGGTTCTTTTGATGTACTTGCAGGCAAAGTCATCCGCATTGGACATATGGGAAATAATGCTGATTTTTACAATGTCCGTGAGGTTTTTGCCGCATTGGACGGAACTCTTGCCAAACTCGGTGTTCCGCTTAAAGCAAGCATGGAGGAAATTTTCTGCGACAGCATGAAATAAAGAGCATCCGAAACACGGATATTGATAGAAACAATATGAAATTAGAAATTCTGTTTTACAAAATGTTCTGTAAAGAACTGAAAGAAAAGAGGCACTTTTACTATGAATAACAACCTAAAAAAATTAATCCTCGCTGCTTTATTTGCAGCACTTTCCTGTGTGGCAACCATGTCCATCCGTATCCCAACTCCGGGAACAGGCGGATACATCCATCCGGGTGATGCCATCGTCATCCTTTCCGGTGTGATCCTTGGACCTGTATGGGGATTTTTTGCAGGCGGCATTGGTTCTGCACTTTCTGACCTGATCGGCGGATATTTCGTTTATGTACCGATCACTTTCGTGATCAAAGGACTGGTTGCACTGGTTGCCGGACATCTGTATCAGAAAATCGGCAAAACTCAGAAGAGCCGTTACGTTGCAGTCGTTCTCGGCGGTGTTGCAGACATCATCCTTGTTGCAGGTGGATATTTCGTATGTGAATACTTCATCTACGGTGCAGGTGCTGCTGCCAGCATCCCGGCAAACATCATCCAGGGTATCGGCGGACTTGTTATTTCCTGCATCCTCTATCCGATCCTGATCTCCATCCCGAATGTACGTCAGATGACTGTTGCGACACGGTAAAAATGCAAATTTCGGCATCGAAAAAGCATTATTTGTATGAATCGATGCTGATAATCCAATTAAATGGCTGTATTGTGCATCGGGAAATCGAGGTTAACGTATAATCGATGCCAGTCATTTAATATAGCATATGCAACAGGCATCGAGGAACAGATTTCTCATCTGTCTCGATGCCTGTTAACAATTAACTTAAACTTTATCTACTATTTTGTGGATTTTAGTTCCATGCTTTGATGCTCTTGGCATCTTCATGGAATTGAAATCCTTTTTATATTGCGATCAGATAAAGTACTCGATGACTTCCTCCGGTACGGTTCTGGTCTTTTCGTTATAGATGAGGACTGCTTCCCGCTCTTCCAATGGACCGAGGGAATAGATTTCTTTATTTTCCTGGTTAAAGTATTTGAATGGAACAATACGGTTGTAAGCTCTTGGATGATCTTTGTCGATCAGGATGTCTTTCTGCTCATAGGATTCATCCCAGTAATACGGATCAAAAAGAAGGATATTTCCATTCTCCACTCCGGTCATCAGGACATAGTGCTCTTCGTCCAGATACAGACGGACAACTGCCACGCCGCCGTGGTTCAGTGCATGATTGATGCGGCTCTCCTCACTTATGTACACGCTTCGTCCAGACAGGTATTCACTGCTCACGGACATGATTCCAAGCTCTCCGTACTCATTTAGCCAGTTGCTCAGGAACATCATCGCGGCTCTGGATGTTCCCCTTTTCCCCGGGATACCTTCCTTGCTGTGGCAGTCCAGGCAGTAGAGCATGGTATTTCGGATCGCCTCCGGCGGGATTTCCTCCCGTTCAAATAAATAGGCGATCGCATTCATCATGGATGTCGGCCCGCAATCGTATTCAGATAACTGGTAATGTAATGGATTTTTCATAATAAAATCCCTCTCTTCGGTAAAGTTTCAATGCAACCAGTTTATACCAAACCGCTGCTTTTGTAAACCAATGAGAGTGATGATTGTGTTGCTGTTCACTTTATTCACAGCAACTTGGTCAAAATGCATTCCAAATCACCTTCGGTGATAGCATTTTTCCCCGTATGTCTCGGGATTTTGCCATATATATGGCAAAACACCTCGCGGGATATTACCCGTAAACAGTATAATAATTTTACACTATCACTTCGCTTTTCCGTTGCTTCCTGCGACCATGATCTTCTGCATGACGTATTTCTTAACTTCTTCATCGATTGCAATAGCAGACCAGCTCTGTCCGTCAATGCCGATTCCTGCGATATCATCCGGTGAAACACCGCTGGAACTGATCACTGTCCAGATAGCCTTGCACACAGCCTCCCACCATTCATCCGGATTCTGTTCTGCCCAGCCCGGGTGTGGGTAGTACACCGGATAACCTTCTGAAACTGCCGCTTCTACTTTGCTGTCTTTTCCAAATAACGCAACTTTACATGCACTTGTTCCTATATCAATCCCCAATAAATACTGTTTCGTCATGAGCTTTTTCTCCTTCTCTGGTCATAGATCCTTTTTTCTGTTTCTTTACGGAATATACGTTAAAAACTGGATCTTGCGGAAAGATGAATCACTCAGGAAACATTCGTGTGCGTGCTCCTGTTCATAGAGGATCTTGCCAAGAAGGGCATTGCGTTCTTCATCGACGGCAATCTGCTTCTGTACCACATCTTCTCTGGCGGCATCAGGGTTATAATTGACCAGACTCAGGAGAAAAACGCGCCGGTCGCTCTCGGTCCGCTGGGAGATCTGGAATTCCTCTGCCAGCTCTGTGAGGCTTATTTCCTGTTCTGTTTTGCTCAATTTCCGGATCATGGAAACAATTCTTTTGTTCATACGATGTTCTTCCTGTAATTTTTTTATTTACATGGTTTTCTTTCTATGGAGCAGTTATTTATAGTTTTCTATGTATGCCAGGATCTGCTCCGGATCGTCCATGAATGCACAAAGTTCCATATTGGAAGCATCCATAAATTTCTCGTCTGCGGTATGCTGAAGAAGTGCCTTCATTCCATCGTAATAGCCATTGATATTGTAAAGGACGATCGGACGGTCCAGCCTGTGCAGACTTTTGAGTGTCAGGATCTCAAAAAACTCTTCATAAGTTCCGATCCCGCCTGGTGTTACGATCGTTGCGTCTGAACGTTCCTCAAGGAGTTTCTTGCGCTCGCGCATGGTTTCTGTAAAAATAAATTCGCTGCAGTTCTCATAGAGAACTCCCGGCTTGTCGAAGAAACGTGGAGCAATGCCGAGAATATAACCGTCTTCGGAATCAACGCCTCTGGCTGCTGCTCCCATCATTCCGGTCGCTCCGCCGCCAAACACAAGGCCATGCCCCCGCTTTGCCATCATTTTGCCAAGTTCTTCTGTTTTTTCATAATAGATCTGCTCCAGTTCTGCGCTGGAGGCTCCATAGATGCATATGTTCATAATTTACTCCAATCCCGCGAAAAATAACTCGTAAAAATCATCTTCACCTTCCAGCATCGGAGAATTTTCCCCGCCGCCATTGGTGCTTCTGCGCATGGTGGCATAAAATTCTTCTCCGGCGGTGATGAGGTCCATGTCATAGATCTCGTAGCCCAGTTCACGGCATTTCTGGCAGAATGCGCTGAGCGGCTGTGCATCCTTACGTGTTTCCAGAAGCTCTGCCCGAAGGTTTTCGTCGCGGCGGGCTTTGCTTTTTAGTTCGTCTAGCATTTCTGTAATTTCCATGATGTTTCCTCCTTTGATCAATGGATGTGCCACAGCACTTCCTTTATATGCAATACAAATGCAAAATGCAGACATACACCAGCGTATATGTCTGCACTACTTTTCTGATTCTGTGGTGTTGTCTGAATATAAGATACCACATCTTCCTTATGTAATTCAATAACTTTCAGAACAACACACATCCCGTATAAGTAATCGGTGTTACTGTTCACAGCAACTATATCCTCATTCCATTTACGAATTGCTTTTTTCTTTACATCTTTCGGCGGCTGTTATAAGATTAATATAGTATTTATGCCGCGGTGGAAGGCGGCGGAATGGAGAGTTTTATGTCCGATTATTTTATAACACAAATCACCGCATCAGATAAGCGCGGCAACCGTCTGGTAGACGAACTACTTACGTCGGAAGGAATCCGAAGGGATGGGAATCTTGATTATACCTGTGGGATGTATGATGATGAAATGAATCTGATCGCAACAGGAAGCTGTTTTGGAAATACGCTTCGGTGTATGGCGGTCAGCCATGAACACCAGGGCGAGGGACTGATGAATTCGATTGTCAGGCGCAGGAGTGTGCGCGGGCGCGGAGGCATACGGTTGCGGAGAGGCAGGATAGAATAGAGGAAATTCTGGGGAATTCCCAGAATCCCGTCAATTTATATTGACATTTTTTAGCAGGGCAAATGCCCTGGGGGCTTTTGTTTATATTGGGATATAAGAAAACCGTCAAGGGACTTGGCCAGTCCCCTGACAACCCCTGGGCTGGGTGTTTGACGGAAATTTTGTCTTGTGTAGTGCCCTTTGAAAAATTCTCCTGGTGTTTCAGGTCGGAAGGCTTTCGTATGAATGGAGCTCAGACTTGCGCTGGTGCTCCTTGAGTCTTAGTTTTCTTAAGCTATAGATTTCGTGACATAAAAATAACAGGATATCTTCTCTTTCGCATGGAGAAGATATCCTGTTATTTTATCATACTACTAGCCCGTCGACGCCACGCCTTCGGCGTGCTCGCGGGAAGTACAGCTATTACCAACTCAAGTTGCCGCGCCTTTCGCGCCAGCGAAACAGCCCTACACAGTTGGCGTCAACACTGTTCTGTCTTGATGAGCCAAGCGTGACCAAAAAGGGGGTGTCTGAGGGGGACATTCGACCTTCGCAACTATGAGATCGCCCCCCCCTCAGGGTTTTCAGCTGCCAAACTGGCGGGCGTTTGGGCAGTCCCCATTACGCTTCTTCTGTTTCTTCCTCAGGTGTTACAGTCTCCGGAACAGCTCCGTTGTGGACAGTTACAACGGTCAATACAACAGCTTCCGGATCATCTTTGATATCGATGTCTTTATCTTTTGCAAGGCTCAGATCCTTGACACGGATGGTATCGCCAACTTTGAGTCCAGCTACATCTACTTCTACTTTGTCAACCAGTGCTGACGGATAAGCTCTGTAGTTCACCTCTTCCATGTTCTCCTGGAGAACACCCTCTGCTACTTTATCGTGGTTTACGATCACGATCTCAGCAACAGAATGTACTTTTTCATTGCTTACCAGTGCCTGGAAATCAATCTCATCTACTCTGCCTGCCAGTGGGTTGAAGTCAACCTCTTTGATCAGTGCGTCGTATGTCTGACCTTCTACATCCAGCATAACCTGGCTTCCTTTGTGGTCAGTCTTTAACAGTTTGTCAACCTCGGTCTTCAGCATTTTTACTGGAATGGAACCTTCGATCTCACGACCAAATACATTACCTGTAACGTATCCTTCTCTTCTCAGTCTTTTTGCCTTAACGTCCATGCTTCTTTTTTCAGCTTTTAAAGTATTCATTTGTCTTTTCCTCCAAAAATCTGATGCTTAGCAGCCTTCAACTTTGTTTTGTGAAAGGAGGTTTTGTTAAGTTCTGTTTACTTTTTACGGTTAGAAGTATAGCACTGAGTGCCAAAACAGATTAACCAAATATTATTTTATTTAGTTCTTATTTTTGTTAATATTTTAAAGTTGTATACACGGGCATGAATTCTCTGACTTTTTTATTACTAATATCGAACTTCCGTCTATGGAAGTCTGTTTTTTAACATGCTATAATATATAAAAATTTATTAGGATGAGGTAACTAAAAATGTATCATGACTTGACCGAGGGGAAAATCTCCCGCTCACTGCTGCTGTTTGCGCTACCTATGATGGCCGGCAATCTTCTGCAGCAGTTCTATAATATTGCGGATACGCTGATCGTCGGGCGTGTGCTTGGAAGCAATGCGCTGGCGGCGGTGGGATCTGCTTATACTCTGATGACTTTTCTGACTTCTATCTTTCTGGGACTCAGTATGGGATCGGGGGCTCTTTTTTCTATTTATAAGGGAAAAAACGATCAGGATTCTCTGCGCAATGCGATCGTACATGCTTTTGCACTGATCATGGCTGTCACAGTGCTTTTGAATGTCCTGGTGTACATAGGAATTGATCCGATCCTGCATTTCCTGCGTGTACCTGACGAGGTATGGGATGGCATGAAAGCTTATCTGCTTGTGATATTTGCGGGTATCATTGCCACTTCACTGTACAATTACTTTTCCTGTCTGCTCCGTGCACTTGGGAATTCCACGATTCCGCTGGTATTTCTTGCGGTCTCTGCTGTCCTGAATATCGGACTGGATCTTTTGTTCGTGGCTGTACTCCCATGGGGTATCCGTGGTGCCGCACTGGCAACGGTGATCGCACAGTATGTTTCAGGCATCGGCATTACGCTCTATGTACTGCTGAAATGCCGTGATCTGCTTCCTTCCAGAGAGGATCTACAATTCAACCGCCAGATCCTTGGTGAGATTGGAAATCTGTCTTCTATGACCTGCGTCCAGCAGTCTGTCATGAACTTTGGTATCCTGATGGTGCAGGGACTGGTAAATAGCTTCGGACCGGTCATTATGGCTGCTTTTGCTGCTGCTGTCAAAATTGATACGTTTGCGTATCTTCCGGTACAGGATTTCGGCAATGCATATTCTACCTTTATCGCACAGAATTACGGTGCAGGCAAAAAAGATCGAATCCGCAAGGGAACAAGGGAATCATTCCTGATCAGTTTTCTTTTCTGTATTGTGATCTCGGCGGTGGTATGTATTTTTGCCGCACCGCTGATGCGGATCTTTGTCAGTGCGAAGGAAACTGCAGTTATTGCTTCCGGTGTGCGTTATCTCCGGATCGAGGGGGCTTTTTACTGCGGAATCGGCTGTCTGTTTTTGCTGTATGGTTACTATCGTGCAGTCAAGAAACCGGGCATGTCCGTCATCCTGACTGTGATATCTCTCGGAACACGTGTAGCTCTGGCGTATATCCTGTCTGCATATATCGGAGAAACCGGCATCTGGATGGCGATCCCGATCGGATGGGTGTTTGCCGATATTACCGGCCTCGCTTATATGAAATTTCAAGAAAAATAGTCACCTCTGGCAACTCCATACAGATACAAAAACAAAAGAGCGCAGTTCCCGTTAAAGACACGTGTAAACCCTGTATTCTGATTTCACGGTACTGTAATTACTGGAAAAATCGCTTCAGACACGAAGCTTCTAAGACTGCCCCTGCAGGCATCAGAACTACTTTTATACTATCATTCCTACATATACAACAGGCAGGAATGAGTTTTTTCCACTCGTCCCTGCCTGTTATCATTCTCTTATTTTACTTACTTTTCTTTCGCTTTTTTATCTGCCAGAATCTCCTCTGCCATTTCCACCTCTGTTTTTTCATCCTTCGGAAGAACGATATTCAGGATGATTGCGAATAACGCTGCCGGAACAATACCGGAGCCGCCGAAGATCAGGTTGATGCTCTCCGGAAGCTGTGCAAGAACTGCGGAGTTGGAACCGAGCCCGTATCCAACGCCAAGCGCAACCGAAACGATCGTTACATTTCTCGGTGATATAGGCCATTTGGTAATAAGCTGGATTCCGCTGACTACGATGGAGGAAAACATCATGACAGCAGCTCCTCCCAGAACGCTCTGCGGCATGATAGAGATCAGTGCTGCAAGTTTCGGAAACAGTCCGCATGCGATCAGGAAGATTCCACCGATTCCAATGCTGTAACGGTTTACGACTTTGTTCATTGCGACCAGGCCTACATTCTGGCTGAAAGATGTGTTCGGAAGGACACCTAACAAAGCTGCGAAAGAAGATCCCAGTCCGTCACACATAACACCACCGGAAAGTTCTTTGTCCGTAGCCTCTCTTCCAAGGCCACCCTCTGTGATACCGGAAATATCACCTACTGTTTCTACTGCTGTAACTACAAACATAATACAGATCGGAACGATTGCCTTCGCGTCAAATACCCATTTGACCGGCATAATCTTCGGAACTGCAAACCAGGATGCGTCTGCCACCTTGCTCCAGTTCACTACCCAGGCCTTTGTTGCCTCTACTGTGGCACCCGTTTCATCCACATAGGTAAATGTTGTCGGAAGGATCATTGCCATGATCGATACCAGGATATATCCGGCAATAATACCGATCAGAATAGAGGAAAAACTGGTAAATCCTTTTGTTCCATGTTTCAGTGCAATGATCACGACCAAAACAAAAGTACCTACAAACAGATTTTCCAGAGAGCCATAATCTGCTGCTGAACTTCCGCCTCCGAAAGATCCGATACCAACAGAGATCAGTGAAAGTCCAATAGACAGTACCACTGTACCGGTAACAACTGCAGGGAAAAATTTGCGGAGTGGTTTCAGAAATCCACCAAGTACTGTTTCAAACAGACCTCCTATAAAACATGCCGCCAGGACTGCTCCATATCCTGCAACCCCACTTCCCATTGTAATCGCAACACTTCTGCAGACACCGATGAAACCGGAACTCGTTCCCATGACGATTGGTAGTTTTCCGCCGATCGGTCCGATCGTGTATACCTGGATCAGTGTTACGATTCCTGCAACCAGCATGGCATTCTGAAGGAGTGCCACCTGAATACTGCTTCCTGATTCAATGCCGCACACTCCTGTAATGATCAGAAGTGGAGTCAGGTTGCCGACAAACATTGCAAGTACATGCTGCAGTCCAAGTGGAATCGCCAGTTTCAGCGGGGGCTTTCCATCAAGATCATATGGCGTTGCCACGTTTTTTTCTTTTGTTTCCATATTCTTTCCTCTCTTTCTCTTTTTACCGAGCCAAATAAAAAAGGAAACAGCAGGTATTTTCGCCTTCGAAGTCATCTGCTATTTCCTTTATACATGCAGCTTGTGCACAAAATTTTCTCTCGATGCGTTTATTATAACAATTTTTTTGTATCTGTCAATTTCTTTTTGCAGGTATTTTCTTTGTACTTGATTTTGTACATTTATCTTTCCGTACTTAATAATACTCATGATCGATCTGTATCACCGCAAAATATTTACTTCCCGGCAGGCCATGTACCTGTTCTTTCAGACGGTTCATGATCTCATTGTCGGTCAGGGAAGTTTTTCTCGGCACTTCCACATCGAAGATCAGGTTGGTTCTGGTCGTCCCCTTGACCATACGGAAGTCGTGCATGCTGAAGGCTTCATCCAGAGACTGTACCATCGCCTCCACCTTCGCCTTCATTTCCAGAACTTCCTTATCGTCTGTCACGATCGGGTCCATGTGGATCGTTGCGGAACAGTTCAGCTTTTCCTGAAGTTCATGTTCGATATGGTCGATCTGCTCGTGGATGTCCTGGATATCCCCATCCACAGCAACCTCCGCGTGGAGCGAGATCATTCTTCGTCCCGGACCATAATCATGGACGATCAGATCGTGCACCCCATAGACCAGTGAATGTCCCAGAACAATCTCCCGGATCTCATCAATAAATTCCTTCTTCGGCGGCTGTCCAATAAGAAGGTCTATGGTTTCTTTCAGTGTAGAACCACCTGTATAAACGATAAAGATCCCGACCAGGATACCAAACCATCCATCCAGGATCAGTCCTGTATATTTACTGATCACGGTTGCGATCAGAACCAGTGTCGTCGCAACAGTATCGCTCAAACTGTCCACTGATGTCGCTTTCATCGCTGCACTGTCAAGCTTTTTGCTCAGGGAACGATTGTAATAAAACATATAGACTTTCACAAGGATTGACGCAAGCAGGATTCCCAAGACCAATGCACTGCTCTCGATCAGTTCCGGATCACGCAGTTTCCCGAACGATGACCTGATCAGCTCAAATCCCATAACCAGGATCGCAACAGAGACCAGCAGCCCCGAAATATACTCCATCCTTCCATGTCCAAACGGATGCTCCGGGTCCGGTGCCTGGCCGGAAAGCCGGAATCCGATCAATGTGATGATCGATGAACCCGCATCGGACAGGTTGTTAAATGCATCCGCCGTGATCGCGATCGATCCGCTGAGCGTTCCTGCGATCCATTTTCCAAGAAACAGCAGGATATTCAGTCCGATTCCCACTGCCCCGCTCAAAACTCCATATGCCTGACGGACCGCCGGTGAATCATAATTCCGCCTGTCCTTAATAAAAAGTGATGCCAAAAACGTGATCATTCCTATTCCTCCCAAAATTTTACACGTGAATCAACAGCATTCTCTCGATAATAGCACACTCCTATGCAAAAATCCAGAATAATTTGTAATCAATCTGGAAAATTTTTTCTGAAAATGATATAGTTTTATTAATGATGCTTTTTATCAAGGAGAAAAAATCGAATGAAAAATCTTAAAAATATAGCAATGCTCATAGATGCCGACAACACCCAACTGTCCAAGCTGGAATCTGTCATACAGGAAATCTCTGCCAACGGCCGTATCGTCGTGAAGCGCGCGTACGGCAACTGGCGCAAAGGTTCCCTTAAGAACTGGGAGAATGAACTGAAACGCCTCGCGATCAAGGCAGAACAGCAATTTGACTACGTTGCGGGCAAAAACGCCACCGACATGGCTCTCGTGATCGACACTCTCGATCTTCTGCACAGCGGGATCTATGATGCTTTTGTCATCGTTGCCAGCGACAGCGATTACACACCGCTCGCGATCAAACTTCACGAGTCCGGAGTCTATGTCATGGGCGTCGGAGAGAAGAAAACACCGGAGCCGTTCCGAAATGCCTGTGATGAATTTGTTTATCTCGAAAATCTGAGCAAAGACCCAGATACTCCGGAGCATCAGCCTGCTCCGGTTTCTTCCAGAAAGACAAGAAACAGCAGACGCAGCCAGGAAAGTGCAGAAGAACGCCGCAAAGCAAAAGAATTAAAAGAAATCCACAAACTGCTCCACATCGCCTGGGACAAGTACCAGGATGACGACCGCTATGTCAATGTCAGCTCCGCAGGCCAGTATATCAAGCGTGCAAAGCCGGATTTCGATGCCCGCACCTACGGTTTCCTCAAACTGCCGGATCTGATCGAAGCTTATCCAAATAAATATGCAATGAAACGTTACCCCGGCAAAGGAACGGTAACGATCATTGCATACAAATGTATTTGATTATTTAATTCTGTTTGTTCTGAGAACATAATATCTTCGGAAAATTGATAAGATCGTCCACACGATACAGATCCCACCCGCGATGGACAATGCATACTGAAGTGTCAGACTGCCATAGTGTGACACTTCTTCTGTATTTCCCTGCACTGCTGCACTCATCGTGTAGTACAGCGTACTTCCCGGAATCAGCGGCACAACTGACGGAATCAAAAACAGCGGGACCGGAGCTCTCTTTCTGGCTGCAAGAAAATCCGCATAGACTGCTGCCAGTGCAGAAGCCGCCAGACCGGAAATAAAAATCTGACCGTTACTGAAATACATCACCAGCAGATAACCTCCCCAGCAGACAACACCTCCCAGAGATGCCGATACCCACAATGACTGTCTCAGCCGGAACAGCATGGCAAATCCCAGAGAACCGACAAACGCCATAACCAACTGCAATATCACATCTTTCATACTCTCACCATCCAAATCGCTGCCATAAATCCACAGGCAAGGGCTCCCGCCCACAGAATACTCTCGATCAGTCGCATCAGTCCGGAGATCGTATCTCCCATCAGCATGTCTCTGATGGAGTTTGTCGCCGGAATTCCCGGGATCAGAAGCATGATATCCCCGATCATGATCTTGTCCATGTTCAAAACCGGCAGGACTTTGACCGTCAGGCAGATCACTGTTCCCACAACAAAAGAACAGAACAGGTTAAACATGATCGTATTTGCAAAAAGTTTCGTCGCTTTTTGCTGTATAAAGCAGATCAGGACAGCCACCAGTGCCGCCACAACTCCATCTGCAAATGTCCCGCCAAAAAACACAGCAAAACTGCCTGCTGCCAGGATACTTCCCATATAAAGATCCCATCGTCCCCTCGGCTCTGCGATCTCCTGAAGCCGCCGCTGAAACTGGTCCAGCGGAATGGGGTTGATACAGCAGTTCCTGCTGAGTGCATTGAGCTGTTCCAGTGCGGTAAAATCCGTACTGCCCGTATAATTCACTCTTCTGGTGTGTGTAAGCAATTCCCCGTCTGTTCTTTCCATTGTGATCACAATGCTCGATGTGATCACGAATACGTTCATTTTGGCAGCGCCATATGCACGCCCGATCCTCTGCAATGTATCTTCTACACGGTTGATCTCCGCCCCCGAAGCCAGTAGCATCTCTCCCATATCCAGAAGCAGATGCAAAAGCCGGTTCTCGTCGTATTTTGCCGTTTCCATCTTCATTCCATCCCTGATCTACGATATTATATACCATCAGCAGACAAAAAATATCCACTGCACACATTATCTAACATATGCAGTGGATTTGCAATCTGTTTTTATTTTATCAGCCGATCAAATCGTTCATATCCTCCTCCACAGAACGGATTCCGGCGATCCCGAAATTATCCACAAGGATCTTCGCAACATTCGGGGAAAGGAAGGCCGGAAGGGTTGGTCCGAGGTGGATATTTTTGACTCCGAGGGAAAGAAGTGCCAGGAGCACGATCACGGCTTTCTGCTCATACCAGGCGATATTGTATACGATCGGAAGTTCATTGATATCTTCCAGCTCAAAGATTTCCTTGAGTTTCAGGGCAATGACTGCCAGGGAATAGGAATCGTTGCACTGTCCTGCATCAAGGACTCTCGGGATTCCGTTGATATCGCCAAGGTTCAGTTTGTTATACTTGTATTTCGCACAGCCTGCGGTCAGGATCACCGTATCTTTCGGCAGGGCTTTTGCAAAATCTGTGTAGTAATTTCTTGTATTTGCACGTCCGTCACAACCTGCCATCACGACAAATTTGCGGATCGCGCCGGACTTGACTGCTTCCACGATCTGATCTGCCAGTGCAAATACCTGTGCGTGTGCAAAACCTCCGATGATCTCGCCGCTCTCAATCTCCTGCGGCGGTGCACATTTTTTCGCATGTTCGATCACCGCGGAAAAATCTTTTTCTTCGCCTTCTGCACCTGGGATATGTTTACATCCCGGATATCTCACTGCACCGGTTGTATAAACGCGGTCTTTGTAGCTGTCCTTCGGTGGAACGATGCAGTTTGTTGTCATCACGATCGGGCCGTGGAAACTCTCAAACTCTTCTTTCTGTTTCCACCATGCATTTCCGTAATTTCCTACAAAATTCGGATATTTTTTGAATGCAGGATAATAATGCGCAGGGAGCATTTCTGAATGTGTGTAGACATCCACGCCCGTTCCCTGTGTCTGCTCCAGAAGCATTTCCAGATCACGGAGATCATGTCCGGAGATCAGAATTCCCGGATTATTCCTGACACCGATATTTACTTTGGTGATCTCCGGATTTCCGTAAGTTTCTGTATTTGCCTTATCGAGCAGAGCCATCACCTGAACGCCGTACTTGCCAGTTTCCAGCGTAAGGGCTGTAAGGTCTTCGGCTGTAAGTGAATCGTCCAGCGTTGCGGCAAGTGCTCTCTGCAGAAATGCATCCAGTTCCTCGTCATTATGCAGCAGCGCAAACGCATGCTTTTCATAGGCGGCAAGACCTTTTAATCCATAAGTGATAAGTTCCCGCAAACTTCGGATGTCCTCATTTTCTGTGGAAAGGATTCCAACTTCAGCCGCTTTTTTGTCAAACTCTGTCTCTGTACCATTCCAGACGGCCGCCTGTGGAAGCTGCTCTCTATTCGCCGTTTCTGTAAGTAACTTTTCCTTTATATCCAGAGTTTCTCTGATACGTTCTACGATAGTTTCTCTGTCAAAATTTACATTTGTAATTGTTGTAAAAAGATTCATCACGACGAGATGATTAATCATGTCATCGATCTCTTTTCCTTCGTTACGAAGTTCTGTCGTGATCGCGCAAAGCCCCTTTGTCACATAGATCAGAAGATCCTGCATTGCAGCAACTTCCGGTTTCTTTCCACAGACGCCGGATTTCGTACATCCTGTGCAGCCTGCTGTTTCCTGACACTGAAAACAAAACATTTTATTTTCCATGGTATGACCCTCCTTGTAGTCGATATATACATTTTCTTCACAAATCAAGGATAATATACCTGCCGCCACAAATATGTGGTTATAACCACGTAAATATAAAATTATACAAAAGAAAAAGACGGATATTTAAAACCGTCTTTTTTCTATCCATAACTTTTATTTTCAATCAAAAAACTGAATCCCCATCAACGTCAGTCCATGCGCCGGTGCTGTCGGTCCGGATACGGATCTGTCGCATGCATCCAGAATCTTCTTTACACGCTCCGGCGGATACTGACCGTTTCCTACCTGAATCAGAGTTCCTGCAATAATCCGCACCATATTGTAGAGGAATCCCTCTCCTCTGACCTGGATCGTGACGATATCTCCGTCTCTCCAGATATCAATCCCTGTCAATGTGCGGACTGTTGATTTGACTTGCGCTCCTGTTCCACAGAAGCTGGCAAAATCATGCCGTCCGATCAGATAGGAAGTTGCCTCTCGCATCTTGTCCACATCCAGTTTGTAGTGGTAGAAATAAGAGTACAGCCTCTCTGTCGGCACCGGGAATTTCCTGTTGAGGATGCGGTATTCGTAAGTTTTCTCACTGTCGCAGTAACGTGGGTGAAAATCCGGATCCACTTCCTCGGACAGCTGAATCCTGATATCGTCCGGAAGACGCTGATTCAGCGCATAGGAGATCTTTTCGCCCGGAATACGTGTGTTGGTGTCAAAAACTGCCACATTTCCAAGTGCATGCACACCGGCATCCGTACGGCTTGCGCCCATGATCTCGATCTTCTCTCCGAGAAGTTCTGTGAGTGTATCGTTCAGAACACCCTGGATCGTGACTCCGTTCGGCTGGATCTGCCAGCCACTGTAATTCGTTCCATCATATGCAACTACAAGTCCAATTCGCTTCACCTTATCACCATCCCATCACGCGGAATCCAATCGCAACGGCAAGGTACACGAACAATACCAGATATGCGACGTGGTCCCTCTTTGCATAGTGAAGTGGCTTCATCTGTGTACGATGATCGCCTCCATGGTAACATCTCGCTTCCATCGCCATTGCCAGATCATTGGCACGGCGGAATGCTGAGATAAACAGCGGGACAAGAAGCGGAACCATGTTTTTGACCTTCTGGATCATGTTTCCATTCTCGAAGTCGGCGCCTCTGGCGATCTGCGCTTTCATGATCTTGTCCGTTTCTTCCAGAAGGATCGGGATAAAACGCAGCGCGATCGACATCATCATTGCGATCTCATGTACCGGAACGTGGATCTTGTTCAACGGACGCAGGCTTTTTTCCAGACCATCAGTGAGCTGATTTGGTGTTGTTGTCAGCGTCATAAGTGAAGATCCGATCACCAGATAGATCAGTCGGATTGCCATGCGGACTGCCATGGAGATTCCTTCTTTGGTGATGGCGAAGATTCCGATCTTCCAGAGCACTTCACCCGGTGTCAGAAGGATATTGAACACCATCGTGATCAGAAGGATCATGAAGATCGCTTTGAGTCCCTTAAAGATAAACTTCACCGGAACCTGAGAGATCGTGATCATCCCTGCCAGGAATAACGTTGCAACGGCATATCCTGCCACGCTGTGGAACAGGAATACGGAAATAATGAAGATCAGCGTTCCAAATAACTTGGTTCTCGGGTCCATTCTGTGGATCACAGATTTCGCCGGATAGTACTGACCGATCGTAATATCTCTAATCATTCTGAGCTCCTCCTTTCAGTAAAGAGGAGTTCATTTTCCGAAGAGCATTCAGGATATCCTGCTTCGCCTCTTCTACCGTTGTATCAGAAGGGTCGACATTGAGTCCTTTTTCCTTAAGGGCATGCATGATATAGGTGATCTGCGGGGCAGCCAGTCCCATCGGTTCCATCTCTTTGTAATGAGCGAAAACCTTCTTTGGTGTGTCATCAAAGGCAATCTGTCCATGATTGACCACGATCAGACGCTCCGCATATTTGGCTACATCTTCCATGCTATGAGAAACCAGCACAATGGTAATCCCACGAACTTTGTGAAGTTCTGCGATCTGATCAAGGATCTCATCTCTTCCCTTCGGATCAAGACCTGCGGTCGGCTCATCCAGAATCAGGATCTTCGGGTTCATTGCAAGTACACCTGCAATGGCCACTCGCTTCTTCTGACCACCAGAAAGTTCAAATGGTGATTTGTCAAAGTTTTCTTCTTTGAAGCCTACATGATGAAGTGCCTTGCGTGCTTCTTCCTCAGCCTGTTCTCTGGTCATTCCCTGGTTCATCGGTCCAAAACACACATCTGAAAGCACATCGCTCTCAAACAACTGATGTTCCGGATACTGAAAGACCAGTCCTACTTCGCTGCGAAGTTTCCTGCGGTCGTATTTCTCCGCCCAGACATCCTCTCCATTGTAGGAAACGGTTCCTGATGTCGGCTGGATCAGTGCATTAAAATGCTGGATCAGTGTAGACTTTCCGCTTCCGGTGTGTCCGATCACACCGATAAACTGTCCGTCCGGGATTTCCAGATTGATATCCTTAAGTGCGTGGATCTGATAGGAAGTTCCCGGGCTGTATGTGTATGTTACGTTTTTTAATTCTATTGACATAAGGCATTTACCAGCTCTTCCGTAGTAAGGATTCCATCCGGAATGTCTACTCCGGACTGTTTGAGTTCATGCGCCAGCAGAGTTACCTGCGGTACATCAAGACGGTATTTCTTGAGAGTTTCCACCTGGGAAAAAATTTCCCGCGGAGTTCCCTCCATAACTACATGACCGCCATCCATAACGATGACATGGTCTGCATCGATCACTTCTTCCATGTAATGCGTGATCAGAACTACCGTAACATTTTCCTGCTTATTCAGCTGATGAACAGCTGCGAGTACTTCCTTACGGCCGTTCGGGTCCAGCATGGCTGTCGGCTCATCCAGGACAATGCATTTCGGACGCATCGCCATGACTCCTGCGATAGCAACTCGCTGCTTCTGACCTCCGGAAAGTTTATTCGGAGAGTGATGTCTGTACGCTGTCATGCCGGTCTTCTCAAGACTTTCGTTGACACGCTTCCAGATATCCTCGGTCGGAACTCCCATGTTTTCGGGCCCGAATCCGACATCCTCCTCCACAACAGTTCCGATGATCTGGTTATCCGGATTCTGGAATACCATTCCTGCCTTCTGACGCACCTTCCATAATTCCGGCTCCTCAGAAGTATTGATCCCGTCGATCCAGATTGTTCCATCGGACGGCAGAAGGAGTGCATTGATGTGTTTGGCAAAGGTAGACTTACCGGAACCATTATGTCCCAGGATCGCTACAAACTGTCCTTCCTTGATATCAATATCCACACCATCCACAGCTCTCTGTGTTTCCTGAACGTTGCCGTCCTCATCATATTTCAAGTAATCGAATGCAAGTTTTACTGCTTTGATGATTCCCATCT
>OGDN01001322.1_pt1 | contig 41965 bp, 34 predicted proteins | sample 1570271 | NCBI WGS metagenome assembly OGDN01 (sample SAMEA4384481, study PRJEB24528) | human gut metagenome | reverse complement strand
CGCTGATAGTCGGATCAACTCCCATCTTCTTAGCATTGTAGGTATCAATGAAATAAGTATTCAGTACCCCCTTATCGAAGATGGAACGACGTTCCGTAGCAATCCCTTCATTGTCGAAATAGCGGGCACCGGAGGCTTTTACCAAATGAGGTTCGTCCGTCAGTGTCAACCGGTCGCCGGCTATCTTTTCATTCAGTTTGTTCAGTAAAAAAGAGTTCTTCTGTTGCAAAGCCGAACCGTTCAGCGCACTCATCACCGGACTCAGCAAACGGCTGGAGTTCATCGGATCGACTACCATCGTATATTTGCCGGACTGTACCTTCTTCTGTCCCAGTTTGCGCAACACACGTTCCAGCGCTTTCTGTCCGATTCCTTTCTTGATCAGATCGTTCATATAAAGCGACGACTCATACCAGTAAGCAGAAGGACGTGCCTCTCCTTCCCCCTTAATCGTAATATCGGCAGAAAGTGAATACCACGTGCTTTTCGTCTCTCCTTCGAAGCCATTGCTAATCAGACGATAAGCAAAATTTTCGCCATCACTGTAGGAGGAACCGACAGAGATAATCCGTTCATCCTTACCCAAGGCTTCTTCCGCTACGGCTTTCGCCATAGCTACCTTATCATCCGGGTCGAATGATGCAAACTTGGCATCATACAGTTTCAGATCCGGCTGCCCTCCTTTATAGTAACGGGAAGGGTCTGCCAATACACGTGCTTCGTCTTTAGCCAGATAGCGTGTAGAGTCTATTCCGTTTTTGATAAATGTTTCCAGTTCTTTCCGGTTCAGGCGGTTGGTAGAGATACTACCGTAACGCCCGTCTACATATAGGGAAAGGCTTAGTCCGCCTTCCGATGCCTGCTGCAATCTGTCCATCTTCGCATCCCGCAGTTCAAAAGAAGTGTTCGAAGAGGAATATAAAAGGACTTTTGCTGCCTGGCAGCCGTTCTTCAGGGCATAGTCCATTGCCCATTGCGCCAGTTTTTTATTTTCGTCTGTAATCATAGGTTCGTCTTTTTAAAGTAAACATTTACTTTTAGTTCTCTCCGCCGACAGTCAGTTTGCTAACCAAAGCTGAAGGCATACCGCAAGTTACCGGACAGGATTGTCCGTCTTTGCCGCAAGTCCATGTACCATTATCGATCTTTGCGTTGGTAGCTACCATCGTGATGTCCGCCAAAGCTTTCGGACCATTACCGATGATATTAATGTCCTTGATCGGTTGTGTCAGCTTACCATCTTCAATCATGTAGCCCGACTTCACAAAGAATGTAAAGTCTCCGGCACCGATCTGTACCTGACCGTTCGTAAAGTTATCTACAAAGATTCCTTTCTTTACAGAAGATATAATATCCGATTCATTCACATTTCCGGCTTCCATATATGTGGCACGCATACGGGGGATCGGCATATTGCGAAACGACTCACGGCGTCCGTTGCCGGTCGGTTCCACTCCGTAATGCTTCGCGCTGATACGGTCGTGGAGATAGCTGGTCAGCACTCCGTCTTTAATCAGATAGGTTTTCTGTCCTTCCGCACCTTCATCGTCGAAGTTCACCGAACCCCGATTGAACGGAATAGTACCGTCATCTACCACGTTGATATGTTCGCTGCAGACTTTCTTGTTCAGCTGGTCGGCAAATATGGAAACGTTCTTCCGGTTGAAATCCGCTTCAAAAGTATGTCCGATAGCTTCGTGAAGCAGGATACCCGATCCTCCGGCACCCATAACTACAGGCATTTCACCTCCTTTAGGTTTGATGGCCTTGAACAGAAGAGAGGTCTGGTCTACCGCTTCGCGGGCGATAACGTCCACCACTTCGTCCGACAGGAAATCGAACCCTCTGCGGTAAGCACGGGCGGCATAGCCGTTCTCCGTCCTGCCGTTTTCTTCCATGATGCACACTGCCCCCAGCGTCACCATCGGGCGATAATCGTAGAACATCACGCCTTCCGAATTGCAGAAGAAGATATGCGAGGTGGTGTCGCTTTGGCTTGCCTGCACTTTATGTACCCGCTTGTCCAAAGCAAATATCTGATCATTCAGTTTTTGCAGATAAGGCATCTTATCCTTCAGGCTCACTTCCTCCCAAGGGGAAGCTACAGTATAATAGTTCTTTTTCAGTTCCTTTTCGGTGAGATTCAGAGGTTTATTGCCTTTGTTGGCAGAAGCAATGCGGGCGGCTGTGCGGGCAGCTTTCAGCATATCCTCCAATGTAATATTCTCCACGTAGGCATAGCCGCTCTGGTCTCCAATCAGCACACGGACTCCGACTCCATAGTCTATATTCGAATAACTGTTGTTCACCGCTCCATCCATCAGGCGGATACTGTTTGTTATGGTGTGTTCAAAGAAAAGATCGGCGTAGTCGCCTCCTTTCTCCAATGCTGCGGCGAGCACTTTTTTCAAGTCTGCCTCACTCACTCCGAAATGATTCATAGCCAAAGCAACTGTTGCCTTCTTGTCAGCTCCTTCGCCGCCCAATGCACCTGGGGTGGTCAGAGCCATAGCAGAACCTGTCGTCAATGAGCCGAGTAAAGCTATCCCTCCGGTTTTTAGAAAATTTCGTCTGTCCATGTTCGCTTATATTTTAGTTTCAGTTATCTTTTGTCAGCAGACTTTCCAGTTCTTCGGCATTCAGACGAAGGTAGAATTGTCCGCGATAAGCCACAGAAATTGATCCGGTCTCTTCGGAGACGATGATGGCATGCGCATCCGACTTTTGCGAGATACCCATAGCCGCACGGTGACGCAAGCCCAGTTCCTTCGGAATATTCAGGTCGTGCGATACGGGAAGGATACAACCCGCCGCTTTGATCCGCTTTTTGCTGATGACCATTGCCCCGTCATGCAGAGGACTGTTCTTGAAAAATATATTCTCAATCAGACGCTGACTGATAGCCGCATCTATTATTTCCCCCGTCCGGACCACTTCGTCCAAAGGAGTGGTATGCTCGATCACGATCAATGCACCTACTTTCTGCTTTCCCATACTCAGGCAGGCCATTACCACCGGCATGATATCGTCATGTTTCAAAGCTTCTTTCTTCGATCCGCTGAAAAAGTGCGCCAGCGCACTGACATGCCGATGAGACCCCAATGTCAACAGGAAACGGCGAATCTCATCCTGAAAAAGAACAATCAAAGCAATCACACCCACATTCATCAAGGTATCGAATATGGAACCCAGCAGTTTCATTTCCAGGATCTGCGTAACGACCAGCCAGATCAGGATAAACACCAGAATGCCGGTAAAAACCTTGATAGAGCCGGATGCCTTCATCAGCTTGTAAGTGTAATACAACAGCAGGGCAACCAGCAGTACATCGATAAAATCTTTTATGCCAACGTCAAAAAACACGGTATTCGTTCTAATTATAAGTTAGTAATTTATCTTAGTTTCTCCACAATCCGGACAGCTTCCACCGCTTCGCGCACATCATGCACCCGAAGAATGTTCGCTCCTTTCATCAAAGCCACTGTATCCAGTACGGTAGTTCCATTCAAAGCATCTTGCGGAGTTCCTCCCAATAGTTTATAAATCATTGATTTCCGGGAAACACCGACTAACAGCGGAAGTTCGAAAATGCTGAATTCTTCCAGACGGGCCATCAGTTCATAATTATGCTCCAATGTCTTTCCAAAGCCAAATCCCGGATCGAGTATAATGTCCTTCATGCCCAAGTCACGAAGCTGCTGCACTTTGCGTGCGAAGTATATGAAAACTTCTTTGATCAGATTGTCATAATGAGGTTCTTTCTGCATGTTTTGGGGAGTTCCCTGCATATGCATCATGATATAAGGCACTCCCAGTCGGGCAACCGTTTCAAACATCCGGTCGTCCATCTCACCGGCAGCGATATCATTCACAATAGCTACGCCATAGTCCTTCACACACTGCTCGGCTACATCCGCCCGGAACGTATCTACCGAAACAATCGCGTCCGGATGGTTACGGTTCACAATTTCCAGTCCGGTGCGTAAGCGGTTCATTTCTTCCCCGGCAGTGATATGTTCGGCATTCGGACGCGAAGAATAAGCTCCGATATCAATGATAGAAGCACCTTCATCGATAATCTGCCGTGCCCGCACCGCAATTTCCTCCTGCGTCTGCATCCGGCTACCGGAATAAAAAGAATCAGGCGTCACGTTGAGAATACCCATCACTTGCGGAGTGGTCAGATCGAGCAGGCGCCCTTTCACATTTATATAAGTTGGAGAGATCAATTTCATTCTTGATTATATTCCAGTTAGACTGTTGCAAATGTAGATAAAAAATGCAAGTATTCGTATTAAAATTAGGAAATAAACGTATATTTGCAATCAATAGAATGACCGAAAACGAGTACCATGAGCCAATTGTACCGAATTATCTTAGGATGTATTTTCTCCCTTTTGTTCATCGTTATTCCTGCAAAAGCCCAGAAAGAGGCTGAAGTTTATAACGTGGATTCTTCCCTGTATGCTTACTATCAGCGCTGCCAGGAAAATCTGCTGGAGCCTGTCGTACTCAGCATGTCTGATACGCTGTTCCACATGGCCGCAGAGCAAAACGACCAGCGGATGCAGGCAGTGGCTCTCTCTACCCGGTTAGACTATTATTATTACCAGGGAAACAATGAAGACAGCGTAGTTTTTCATACCAGTAAGGTAAAACAATTCGCAAAGGAAACCCTGCAACCCAAGTACTATTACTTCGCTTGGGCAAACCGGCTGATCCTGTATTACCTGAAAACAGGGAGAAGCAACATCGCCCTCTACGAAGCCGAGAAAATGCTGAAAGAGGCACAGGAAGAAGACAACAAGACCGGACTTCTGTACTGCTACAACATCATGTCGCAGATTTACACGATCAAGAACTTTGATGTCATGGCCTCCGAATGGCGCCAAAAAGAAATCGAACTGACCGAGAAATACAAATTAGAAAACTATAACATCAGTAATACATATGCCCAACTTGCCAGTTACTATACTACGCATCACCAGCCGGAGCTGGCAGTAAAAGCTCTGGAGAAAGCGGTAAGAACAGCTAATTCTGCCAGCCACAAGATACTGGCAAAGCTGGCATACGTGGATTATTACAGTGAATCCGGTGACTTTCCGGCAGCCGAGAAGATGCTGAAGGAATGCAGGGAACTGTTTGACCAGGACAAAAGGCTCGACTCGCTCAAAAAAAGGTTTTACCGCACGGAATCTTTCTACTATCAGCGTAGCAAACAGTTCATGAAAGCACTGGAAGCTACCGAAAAACAGGAAGCGGAAGAGCAACGGCTGAATGAATATGCCATGAACGGTGAACAATACCGTATCAAAGGAGAAATCTACAAGCAGATGGGCAGACCGGAGGAAGCGATTAAGTTCCTGCAAAAATACATCGGAGTGGACGATTCTTTAAAAATTGCCAACGAGCGACTCGCCAGCAGTGAATTTGCCACCCTGCTGAATGTGGAAAAGCTCAATGCGGAGAAAAAAGAATTAATGCTCCAGACGAAAGAGAAAGAGTTGAGCAATAAAACGACGCTGATTATTTCATTAATCATCCTGTTAGGTATCCTCTTCCTGTTCTTATATCGGGAAGGCCGCCTGAACCGGAAACTGAAAACTTCGGAAAGTGAACTAAAGATTAAGAATGAGGAACTGACTCATTCGAGAGAGGAGTTGCGCAAAGCCAGAGACCTGGCAGAAGCGAACAGCCAGATGAAAACAACTTTTATTCAGAGTATGTCTCATGAAATACGGACACCGCTCAATTCGATCATAGGTTTCTCGCAAGTATTAAGTGATCACTATGGCAATGAGGAAACGAAAGAATTCGTCAACATCATCAAAGCCAACACCGACGACCTGCTCCGGCTGGTTACCGATGTGCTGACTCTGTCAGAACTCGACCAATACGACAAACTCCCTACGGACATCCGGACGGATATTAATATAGTCTGCCAGATGTCCATCGAAGCTGCCGGCGTGCAGGAACGGGATACCGTAGCGTTTCATTTCAGGCCGGAAAGGGAGAATCTGATCATACTCAGTAATCCGGAGCGCATATCACAGTTGCTGACCAACTTGATACACAACGCGATAAAGTTCACGGATCATGGCAGCATCGAATTAGCTTATTCGGTGTTGGAAGCAGAAAAGAAACTTGAAATCAGCATTACCGACACAGGTATAGGGATACCGAAAGAGAAACAGGAAGCGGTATTCGAGCGCTTCTTCAAAATGAACTCCTTCTCACAGGGTACGGGCCTCGGACTGTCGATCTGCCGGACGATTGCCGAGAAGTCAGGAGGAAGCCTCCGGATCGACCCTTCCTATACGGACGGCTGTCGGATGGTGCTGACTCTTCCCCTGATATATGCCTGAGTAAAAAACGACTCCAACCGATACCAAATCCGAAAGAATAGCCTATCTTTGCAGCGTTTAAAATAAAAGCCCAGGCTATGAATCTTTCTGCTCTTTACCAGATTTTTCTGGATTGCCAATTAGTGACTACCGATAGCCGGAACTGTCCGGAAGGGTCACTGTTTATCGCTTTGAAAGGCGAGTCTTTCAATGGAAATGCATTTGCCGGAAAAGCATTGGAAACCGGTTGCGCTTATGCGATCATCGACGAACCCGAATATGCGGTCGAAGGAGACCAACGATATATACTTGTAGACGACTGTCTGCAAACACTGCAACAGCTTGCCAATTACCACCGCCGTCAACTGGGTACCCGGGTCATTGGCATCACCGGAACCAACGGTAAAACAACTACGAAGGAACTGATTTCCACCGTACTCTCGCAAAGCCACAACATTCTTTATACATTAGGGAATCTGAACAATCACATCGGTGTACCCTCCACCCTGCTCCGCCTGAAAGCGGAACACGACCTTGCCGTCATCGAAATGGGCGCCAATCATCCGGGAGAGATCAAGTTTCTCAGTGAAATCGTAGAACCGGACTGTGGTATCATTACCAATGTAGGCAAAGCTCATCTGGAAGGTTTCGGTTCTTTCGAAGGAGTGATAAAGACCAAAGGAGAACTTTATGACTTTCTCCGTAAGAAAGAAGGTTCCACCGTCTTTATCCATCATGACAACGCCTATCTGATGAATATAGCCGGGGGACTGAATCTGATTCCTTACGGCACAGAGGATGACCTTTACGTGAACGGACGAATCACCGGCAATTCCCCTTATCTCACTTTCGAATGGAAAGCCGGCAAAGACGGCGAAACCTATCAGGTACAGACGCAACTGATCGGAGAATACAACTTCCCGAACGCGCTGGCCGCCATCACCATCGGTCTCTTCTTTGGAGTGGAAGCCGCAAAAATCAATGAAGCCTTAGCCGGATATACACCGCAAAACAATCGCTCTCAACTAAAGAAAACGAATGATAATACACTGATCATCGACGCGTACAACGCCAATCCGACCAGCATGATGGCAGCTTTACAGAACTTCCGCAACATGGAGGTACCTCACAAGATGCTTCTTTTGGGAGATATGCGTGAACTGGGCGCCGAAAGCGCTGCCGAACATCAAAAGATAGCAGACTACATCAAAGAATGTGATTTTGAAGAAGTATGGCTAGTGGGAGAACAGTTTGCAGCAGCAGAACATTCCTTCAAGACCTACCCGAACGTACAGGAAGTAATAAAGGAACTGGAAACCAACAAGCCTAAAGGCTATACCATCCTCATCAAAGGTTCTAACGGCATCAGGCTTAGCTCGACAGTAGACCATTTATAGAATGAAGAATGAAGAACTAAGAATGAAGAATGGGCTGCGCAATAATTATGCGGCAGCCAATTCTTCATTCTTCATTCTTAATTCTTCATTTTTAATCGAACGACATAATAGGCGATCAGACTCGCCAATGTCGCGCCCGTTGAGTTGGCGGCAAAGTCCAGCCAGTCTCCTCCCCGGTAAGTCGTGCAATATTCTTGCAGCAACTCCACACAGCCGCTAAAAAGTATGGGACAGAGGAATGCTCCTACCCATGCGTGCCATAATGGTGCATTATCGCGGCGATGCGCCCGCAGAAACTCCAGCCACAACATTCCGGACATACCGAAATACATGCAGATGTGGACTAATTTATCCAGGTTCGGTATTTCACTCAAGTCCGTTTTAGGAGGTTTGAAGAAAGACAGATAAATCACAGTCAAGATTATAAAAAGCGAAATAGGATATTTCTTAATATAAGATAGCATATCTAAATAAAATTACAATTTCGGTACAAATATAACTATCATTTTCTATATTTGCATTTTAATACGTACATTTTATAACGATTTGTAAGACAAAACAAGATTTATGACAAAAAATGATAGAGCGAACTTCGGGAGTAAAATAGGCGTAATACTTGCTTCCGCTGGCTCAGCAGTAGGGTTGGGAAACATCTGGAGATTTCCCTATGAGACGGGTAATCACGGTGGCGCAGCCTTTATACTGATCTATTTAGGATGTGTTTTTCTTTTGGGACTTCCCATTTTAATTGCCGAATTCCTGATCGGGCGCCGTTCGAGGGCAAATACGGCGGGAGCCTATCAGAAATTAGCTCCCGGCACTCATTGGCGCTGGGTAGGACGCATGGGTGTTCTCGCCGCTTTCCTTATTCTCAGTTATTACTCCGTAGTGGCAGGATGGACGTTGGAGTATGTGTTTGAAGCTCTTACAAACGGTTTTTCAGGCAAGACTCCTACAGAGTTCATCTCTTCTTTCCAACAGTTTTCCAGCAATCCGTGGCGACCGGTTTTGTGGCTGGTTATATTTCTGACGGTTACTCATTTTATCATTGTCAAAGGAGTCGAGAAAGGGATTGAGAAATCTTCCAAGATTATGATGCCTACCCTGTTCATTATCATATTGATACTTGTGATCTGTTCGGTTACCCTGCCCGGAGCAGGTGCCGGTATCGAGTTTCTGTTGAAACCGGATTTCAGCAAAGTAGACGGGAATGTATTTCTGAGTGCGATGGGACAGGCTTTCTTCTCCCTAAGTCTGGGAATGGGATGTCTCTGCACCTATGCTTCTTATTTCAGTAAGGAAACCAACCTGACCAAGACCGCATTCAGTGTAGGAATTATAGATACGATCGTAGCAGTATTGGCCGGATTCATCATTTTCCCGGCTGCATTCTCCGTAGGAATACAACCGGATGCGGGTCCGAGCCTCATCTTTATCACACTGCCTAATGTATTTCAACAAGCGTTTAGCGGAGTGCCGATACTGGCTTATATCTTCTCGGTGATGTTCTACGTATTGCTTGCAATGGCAGCACTGACTTCTACTATTTCCCTGCACGAAGTAGTCACTGCTTATCTGCACGAAGAGTTCAACTTCACACGCGGCAAGGCGGCCAGATTGGTGACCGGAGGATGTATCTTCTTAGGTATCCTCTGTTCATTGTCGCTGGGAGTCATGAAAGGATTCACGGTTTTCGGATTAGGCGTCTTTGACTTGTTTGACTTTGTCACAGCGAAGATCATGCTGACACTCGGAGGTCTGTGTATCTCCATCTTTACCGGATGGTATCTCGACAAGAAAATCGTCTGGGCGGAGATCACCAATGACGGTTCGCTGAAAGTTCCTGTGTACAAACTGATCATCTTTATATTAAGATACATTGCACCGATTGCCATCTCCTTGATCTTTATCAATGAGTTAGGGCTTATCAAACTATAATGTGGAAAGACTTTTTTTACTTTACTAAAACCGAACGACAAGGCATTATCGTCCTTGTCGTTCTTGTTATAGGGGCATACACCATCCCCCGACTCCTACAGGCTTTCTCTCAACCGGAGAAAACCGATCCGGCTGAACAGGTGAAAGCCGAAAAGGAATATAGTGATTTTATCTCTTCCGTGAAGAAACTAAAGCCAGACAAGAAATATCCTGATTATACAAACAACCGTTCATCAGCAGTCCATCCGAAAAAAGAAATCAGGCTTGCTACATTCGATCCGAATATGGCTGACTCCACCACTTTCCTCAGTCTCGGTTTACCTTCCTGGATGGCAAGCAACATTCTGCGATACCGCAACAGGCAAGGCAGGTTCAGCCGTCCGGAAGACTTCCGGAAGATATACGGGCTGACAGAAGAACAATACCGGAGGCTCCGTCCCTATATCCACATTACCGAAGCAGCGGTTTCTCAGGATACCAATCGGATATTAGTAGTACAAGCAACCGTGCAACATGATACTTTAATGAAATATCCGTCCGGCACTGTTATTGATCTTAATCAGGCGGATACCACCGAACTTAAAAAGATTCCGGGTATCGGAAGCCGGATAGCCCGGATGATTGTGAATCGTCGCAGGCTATTAGGAGGATTCTATCAGATAGAGCAGCTGGGAGAGATTCGGCTGAAAGCGGAAAAGCTCCGGTCGTGGTTTGCCGTAGATGCCACGCAGATTCATCGGATCAACCTAAACAAGGCAAGTGTCGACCGGATGATACATCATCCGTACATCAACTACTATCAAGCCAGAGTGATTGCAGAATACCGGAAGAAGAAAGGAAGATTAAGAGATTTGAAGCAACTGGCACTTTATGAGGAGTTCACTTCGGCAGACTTTGAGCGAATGACACCTTATATCTGCTATGAATGACGGCGCATCTACCGCATACTGAAAAACGATTTGTCACAATATATAAAAAAAGATGCATTCCTATCACACCAGACAAGAATGCATCACACACAAACAAAACAAACACTCTACTGACATCTTCACAGACTTACGTAGAGAAGCGACTATAAATATATAGCTAAAAGATTGAACTCACACAACCTTCTAGTGATTTGGTATCCATTTTTAGAAGTTTGGTTCCCTTATTAATCTTTTTTAATTGTGCCATCCACCATATGTACCGTTCTATCGGTGATTTTAGCCAATCCCTCATCATGAGTGACTATCACGAAAGTCTGTCCCAGACGGTCCCTCAAGTCGAAGAACAATTGGTGTAAATCTTCTTTATTGTGTGTATCCAAGCTTCCGGAAGGTTCGTCCGCAAGGATGACAGCGGGGTGATTGATCAACGCACGGGCTACGGCAACCCGTTGCTTCTCTCCCCCCGACAGTTCGTTCGGCTTATGAGACGCACGCTCGGTGAGTCCCATGAAAGCCAGTATTTCCATAGCACGGTCGGTAGCTTCCTTAGACGATACTCCGGCAATAAATGCAGGGATCATCACGTTCTCCAATGCGGTAAACTCCGGCAGAAGCTGATGAAACTGAAACACAAAGCCGATATTCTTATTGCGGAAGGCCGAAAGTTCTTTCTCCTTCATCCGGCTGACGACAGTTCCGTCAATCGCTACCGTACCCGCATCCGGCTCGTCGAGCGTTCCCATAATCTGCAACAGGGTGGTTTTTCCGGCACCGCTGGGACCGACAATACTGACGATCTCTCCTTTATTTATTTCCAGATCAATGCCTTTCAGCACCTGCAAAGAGCCAAAACTCTTGGTTATTCCTTCTAATTTGATCATAATAGCTTCTTAGATTCGTTTAATGACATATTCTGCCAGATAGCAGCCGAAAACCGCCGGCATATAGCTGACCGTTCCACAGGTAGATTTCTTATTCCGTTCGTCGTCGGTGAGCAATACCGCTTTCGGGTCCGCCTGCTCGGTACTGAATACGACAGGCAGTTTACGCTTTACTCCCATCTTCTGCAAACGCTTCCGCACTGCTTTGCTGAGCCCGCAATGATAGGTGTCCCAAAGATCAGCAAAACGTATCTGCGTTATATCGCTCTTCGCACCGGCTCCCATACTGGAAACAATCTTTATATGACGCTTCATCGCCTCATAAATCAGAAAACATTTAGGACTGATCGTGTCGATGGCATCCACTATAAAATCGAATCTGGCAGAGTCCAGCAATTCGGGAATATTCTCGTCTTTCAGGTAAACGGGTAAAACGGTGAGTTCAATATCCGGATTGATATCCTTATATCGTGCCGCCAGCACTTCCGCTTTCGGCATTCCCAGAGTAGAGTGCATGGCAGGCAGCTGGCGATTCATATTGGTAGGCTGCACGGTATCGGCGTCTACAATCGTCATCCGACCGACTCCTGCCCGGCAAAGCATTTCGGCAGCATACGCCCCTACGCCTCCCAGACCAACGACCAGTACATGCGAAGCCCGGATACGCTTCATTTTATCTTCTCCCAGCAGGAGTTCCGTCCGTTGTTGCCAGTTCTCTTCCATCAGCTTTTCTTAAACCATTTATAAAACCATTTGCCCACCTTTTCATAATGCTGCGATTCGTTGTAGCCACGCGGGTCGGAGAAAGACACAATCTCCTGCGGATCACCGAACTGGTCAGGATACAGGATAATCAGACTGTTGTTCGAGAAGTATTTGCTCAACTGTGCCGGCAGACGTTCGAAAGAAGGATCATACGAGATAGAACCCCGGCGGGCCGAGATAACGACGAATAAATGATCGTAGTTCACCTGTCCGGTCAACAGCAAAAGATCGCCCCACTCTTCGAGCATGGAAAACTCGGTCGGAGTGCCGCTGAATTTCTTCTTTACCAGTTGTTGCAGGCGCATCAGTGTACGTTCGTTGGCGAAGAAATGTACGCGACAGCCAAGAATGCTTCCCATCCGGCAGAAATGCTCTACCCATTTGGAGAAGCCTGTTTCAAATTCGGCTTTAGGCGGAACAGCGATGATAATACGGCGGAGCGTATTGACCGGCATCAGGAATTTGGCTATCATCACTTCGCGGTGAGTACCTTTCAGCAGACTTTCGGCAAGGTTTCCGAAGAAAGAATCGACAATATTGGCCTTGCGGTGCAGACCGATCACTACATCCGTAGCTTCATATTCCTTAATGGTATGTATAATTCCCGAAGCAATGTTCAAATCATAACGGCTCACCATCGTCACCGGGACATCGGCGGCAGCAGCAATCATCGCCGCTTTTTCCAGATTCCGCTTGCCTTGCAGTTCTTTATTCTCCGAACTGTTATTGTCATTAATCACATTCAGGGCAATCATGCCATTCTTCTGCTTGGTATCTTTGATGACTAGCGCGAGATTGACAAGGTTCTCAATCGTTTCCGGATTGGCTACCGGAATCAAAATCTGTTCCATCGTTTTCTTCACGCCCTTATCTTCCGGCTGCGCATCTTCATTCAGTGCAAAACGACGGGCGGAGCGTTCCGTTACCAGCGAACTGATCACACAGGTGAAAAGAATCATCACAACCGTACCGTTCAGCACATCATCATTGAGCAGCCGCTCGCCGTTCTCCATGATGATTTCGTGTCCGATCAGCACCGCTGCCAGTGTGGCTGCCGCCTGCGCATTACTCAATCCGAAGATCATGCTGCGTTCATTGGACTGCATACGGTAAATCTTCTGCGTGAGCCATGCCGCCAGCCATTTGCTGAAAGTAGCTACCACCGTCATGACTATCGCCACTTTCAGCGCTTCGCCACCTGTAAACAGACTGCGGACATCAATAATCATGCCGACACCGATCAGGAAATAAGGAATGAACAGGGCATTTCCTACAAATTCCAGCCGGTTCATCAATGGAGAAACATGAGGAATCAAACGGTTCAAGACCAAGCCTGCCAGGAAAGCTCCCAAAATACCTTCCATCCCAACAAACTCCATCAGTCCGCCGCCGAGGAAGACCATAGCCAGCACGAACACGAACTGCATCACACTGTCGTCATACTTCCGGAAAAACCAACGTCCGATACGGGGGAAGAAAAAGATGATGAGAAAACCCAGAAAGGCTACTTTCGCCACAAGGAATACCCAGAACAGACCGTCGACAGTGCCTTTGAACATTCCGCCTATGACAGCAAGGATGATCAGGGCAAGAGTGACCGTAATCGCCGTACCGCCAATCGTAATGTTGACACTGCGCAAACGGGACAACCCGTAACGGCTGATAATAGGATAAGCAATCAAGGTGTGGGAAGCATACATACTGGCAAGCAATACGGCAGTAAGAAAACCATACCCCAGCATGCTCATACTACTCCATATACCCAATGCCATAGGAATCAGGAAAGTAAGCAAGCCGAAGACAACACTTTTCATCCGGTTTTTCTTGAAGTCTTCCATGTCCATTTCAAGTCCGGCAAGGAACATGATATAGTAAAGTCCGACTTTACCGAACAATTCGAAACTGCTGTCACGATCGAGCACATGGAATCCGTGTTCGCCGATCAGCACACCCGCCAGAATCATACCGATGATATGAGGTATATGAAGGCGCCCCAGAATCATCGGAGCAAACAGAATTATAATTAGTACCAAAAAAAACACCCACGTCGGATCAGTTATTGGTAACGCTAAATTGAATTCAAACAGGTTCATAGGTCCGTGGTTTTAGGATTTCAATGCAAAGGAACAAAAAAGTTCGCATACCTCCAATTCATAGGTAGATAGATTGAAATAATAATTCTTCGACAAAAATGCGGTTTATATGGCAAAATGTTATAATTTTGCAGCCAAATCTATCCTATTCGTCAGAACTGGAAGATAAATACAGTATTCACATTTAACAAAAGAAAAAGATGAAAGTAGCTATTGTTGGCGTAAGCGGAGCCGTAGGACAGGAATTCCTGCGCGTGCTCGATGAGAGAAACTTCCCGATGGACGAGTTAGTTTTGTTCGGTTCTAAACGTAGTGCCGGAACAACTTATACTTTCCGCGGTAAACAGATCGAGGTCAAACTCTTACAACACAACGATGACTTTAAAGGAGTAGACATTGCTTTCACTTCTGCCGGTGCAGGAACATCCAAGGAGTTCGAGAAAACAATCACCAAGTATGGTGCTGTGATGATCGACAACTCCAGCGCTTTCCGTATGGACGCTGATGTGCCTTTGGTAGTGCCCGAAGTAAATGCCGCAGACGCGTTGGAGCGTCCGCGTGGCGTCATAGCCAATCCTAACTGTACAACTATCCAGATGGTAGTTGCACTGAAAGCCATCGAACAGCTTTCTCATATAAAAACCGTGCATGTTTCTACTTATCAGGCTGCCAGCGGTGCCGGTGCTGCCGCTATGGACGAGCTGTACGAGCAATACCGTCAGGTATTGGCCAACGAGCCTGTAACTGTAGAGAAGTTTGCTTATCAGCTGGCGTTCAACCTGATTCCGCAAATCGACGTGTTTACAGAAAACGGTTATACCAAAGAAGAAATGAAAATGTATAACGAAACACGCAAAATCATGCACTCTGACGTGAAAGTCAGCGCAACTTGTGTACGTGTTCCTGCATTACGTGCTCACTCTGAAAGCATTTGGGTGGAAACTGAACGTCCGATCTCTGTGGAAGAAGCCCGCGAAGCATTCGCCAAAGGTGAAGGACTGGTGCTTCAGGACAACCCGGCAGAAAAGGATTATCCGATGCCGTTGTTCCTTGCAGGCAAAGATCCTGTCTACGTAGGACGCATCCGTAAAGACCTGACCAACGATAACGGACTGACATTCTGGATTGTAGGCGACCAGATCAAGAAAGGTGCCGCACTGAATGCCGTGCAGATCGCTGAATACCTGATCAAGGTAAAGAACGTATAAGATATATAGATAAGACTAGAATAAAGGTCGGCTTGCACTGTGACGATTGTCGCGTAGCAAGCCGGCCTTCTTTTTATTTATACTAATCACTTCATGTACACATATTCTCTATGAGAAAGAACCCATATTTTATTTTGTACCGAATTGTACATAAAAAAATACCGAATTGCAATTCAATACTCAATATAAGGCCAGAAGTCTTATTAGTATAGTACTTTTGAGACGACACTCTTCAATAATAATGAAATATAATAAAAGATGCATGTAGGTGATTTTAAAATAGTGGTTTCATGTCCTATAAAAAATGACAATGAATATCTGATTGAATTTGTGGAGCATTATTTGAATTTAGGATTTAATGCAATATATTTATACGACAATAATGACGATGATTCAATAATCCCATCGGAAATATTAGCATCTTATATCAATAAAGATAAAGTCAAAATTATTAATTATAGAAATCAAGTTTTTAGTGATATTTGGCACAGAAAGGATTTTTTTTCTTCTTATGACTTTGATTGGGTTCTTTTTGTTGATGATGACGAATTTTTGGAATTAAAACATCAAGAAAATATAAGAACATTCTTAGCTAGATTTGATGAAAATGCAACCAAAATAGCCTTTAATAATCTACATTACGGGGATAATGATAAACTCTATTATGAGGATGGGAGTGTTCAGGATCGTTTCCCTCAACCTTTATCTTTAGATTCAGGAACTAAGAATTACAAATTCAATTGTGCTGTAAAATCTTTATTAAAAAAAACTGAGATTCAAAACATTAATGCACATACATTGATTGACCACCTCCCATATTATAATGCCAACAATAGAGTCATAAATATGAGAAGTTTTTGGCGAATGGACGAGGCAGATGTATCGTACGACACAGCTTATATCAAACATTATTGTACAAAATCCTTAGAAGAATTTGTAAAATGTAAAATGAAGAGAGCCATGAGTAATAATATGGCTTATAATGAACGATTTGATATTAATTCATATTACTATATGTATAATGAAAGAACAAGAAAAAAAGATGAATTATATAAGCTATTTAGAGAGCAATATCTTTCTTAGATGCTTGCATTTTGATGTAACTCTTTTATTTTTATTATAGCTCTAAAAAAATCCATTAAAGCGGAAACATGAGTATCAAATACAAACAGGTCGCGTTGTTTCATTATATGATGAGTTAACTCTGCCATTTTTTTTGTGTTTCTTAATATTTCAGCCAGTTCTTCAAGACTACCAAATGATATGTTACAATCAAGAGTGTCGGCTATTCGCTGTGTCGCAACAATATGTCCAAAATTGTTCCTTTGAATCATAGGTAGACCGGCTATAGCAAAAGTGCTTATTTTGGCAGGAATATTCAGATCATCCCATGACATTCGTACTAATTCATTATAATTTTTACTTTGAAAACAGTGTGATAATCCTGCATCATATTGCGAGTACTCTGTAACCCAATCTTTAGGAGAACAATAACCATGCACATGGAAGTAAGTAGGATTGACCTGTTGAGCACAATATACAAGTGGTGAGTTTGAACCATAAGAATGAATGTGTATTTTCTGTTGGCACAAATAATTAATATCATTTAATGATAACCCAACCAAACGTCCGGAACTTAAAATATGTATTTCTCCGTCGGTCTTTGATAATTTTGAACTGAAGTTATTATTAAGATATTTATCGGAAGGCAGATCTCCATCTAAAATAAACGAAGTCTCTTTATTTGAACACGGCATATATTGTTCAAACCAGGCTTGGCACTCCTCATTAATGTATATCTGACCGTCAGATAAAGTGTATAAGTCTATTAGTTTATCCCACATATTACGATGCTGACATACATATGGACCTTCTTTAAAATGCCAAACGAAAGGTATTTCTTTTGTGTTCATCAGCACTTCATGAGCTAGAGGCACACTCATATAGTTTAATAATCCATATATAATATCTGGCCTTATCCTCTTAATCTCCGACTGCCATTCAGTTAGAGAAATATCCGTTATGCCAACTATAGGACCAATATTACTCCATAAAGGTTTATCTATCCATAAACCAAACAAATCACATCCAGCATCTTTCAATGCTAAAATACGATCTGGATTATGACTAAGTTCACCGACTAATAATATCTTTAAAGGAGTTTTTAGCGAATTAGCTACATCACAAGTTTCACCATCTTTTTGATACTTATCCACATTCTCCAATAAGAATTTTCTTTCTAATAAATAAATTTCTTCTTTTTGAATCCGCTCTTTACAAGAACGAATACTCCAACAACAAGTCAAAAGATTAATAGGTTTAAAGTCTCCCGACATAACCAATTTGCTCCAATACATTTTATAATAATCTTTGGATATCATATCGTTACAAATTTCCCATTTTTCTGAAGTTTTGCGATGTACTGTCTGAACTAGTTGCAGAGAAGAATTATAAAATAGATTACAAATTTCACTCCTTTGCGCATTGATACGATTTTGACTCACGAAAGAATCCTCTATTTTAGAAAATGCCTTTGTAAAAGTTAGGAACAAATCCAAATTATGATCATATTCCTTTTTATGTATCAACAAATGATCTTTATAATAATAATCATCCGAGGGAAGATAAGCGATTAGATCATATTGGGCTATTTCCAACCCTCGGTTTATAGAATAACCTATCCCTTGATTCACCTCGTTTTTCAAATACCGAATCTTCGGATTCCTTAGAAAATCTTGAATATACCTTTCTGTATTATCCGTAGATCCATCATTTATAATAATTAATTCCCAACAGGTATAAGTTTGTTCCCAAACACTCAATATCGCCCTTCGTATAAAATGAGCCTGATTGTAAGTCGGCATGATAATTGAGAATCCTTCCATTATTACTTTATTTCTTAAGTTGTTTAAATAATTCCAACGCGTCTTTGATAATTTGATCAATATTCATATATCGATAAGTTCCCAGACGTCCTGCGAAATAGACATTCTTGTCATGAATGGACCGCATTTTGTATTCTTTGTAAATACTTTCATTACGTTTTGTATTAACAGGATAATAAGGTTCACGCCCTTTGTGCCATTCTTGGGGATATTCTTTTGTTATAATTGTATTTGGAGTATATTTGCCTTCAAAATGCTTATGTTCGATAATCCGTGTATAAGGAATCTCTCTCTCCGTATAATTTACGACAACAGAACTTTGAAAGTCTTCCATATTTATTATCTCTGTCTCAAAGCAAAGAGAACGATATTCAAGTACTCCACAACAATAATCATAATATTCATCAATCATTCCAGTAAAAATCACTGTTTCTGCCTGTCTTCCCAAATCTCTATTTTGTATAAAGTCTGTATCCAGCATCAGTTCACAAGTCCTGAATGCATTAGTAAAAAGAGAATTATATCCCCCCATCGGTATGCCTTGATAAAAATCCTCAAAATAATTATTATTAAAGGTGAAGCGTAAAGGAAGCCTCTTCAGAATAAACGCCGGCAACATGGTTGCCATCTGTCCCCATTGTTTTTCTGTATATCCTTTGATTAGTGTCTCGTATATTTCACTACCAAAAGTACTCAAAGCATATTCCTCCAAATTATCATTTTTCAATGGGATTAATTGTTCTTTTATTCTCTTTTTTGCTTCTACGGAAGTCTTAGTTCCCCATAGTTCATAAAATGTATGCATATTGAAAGGGAGATTGTACAATTTATCTTTGTAACAAGCTAATGGAGAATAAACAAACGGTTTAAAATCACACAATTTATTCACATAATCCCAGATATATTTATTATTTGTATGAAAGATATGCGGTCCATAACTATGAATATCAATGCCTTCTATACAATCACAATACATATTCCCTCCTATATGAGAACGCCTATCAATTACCAGACATTTTTTCCCTATGCGTGAAAGTTCATTAGCTAATATTGCATTGAACAAACCTGCTCCTACTAATAAGTAATCATACCTTTTCATATCCATGAAATTCCACTAATTATTTTTATTCATCCAACATCCGATTCAAAATATTCAATCCTTCCCATGCTAAGTTTGAGAATTGCAAAGAATACTGGACCATTTCCTCAATGGAGCTTATCGGCAAATATGATTTAACCTCATTCTCTAATTCTAACAATTCAGATAAATCAAAATTACTTTGACCTTTCCGTATACGCATATACAACAATTGCATTAAAGATAATTCCCTATTGCCTCCCCGTAACAAATATTTATCAAGATCTTCAAATAGATCATCAGAGTCACCTTCGACAAAATGTTGCGCAAGCAAATACTCAATACCAATTCCCACACTACTCAAAAGATCATAATTAGCGGACTGTGCAGGCCTTCTAACAGTTTCGATGACTAAATCTAAAATAGAATCTGCAACATCTCCATAAAATGATTTATCAACATATCTACCATAATAATAAAAAAATAAGATGACTCCCATTTTTCCATTCCAAAGGCCAATCTTATCAACATGCTGAATGTTTACAAGCAATATATTAGCAATTGATTGCAACTTAGTATGGTCATTCATTTCCATCTGAATCAAAATTTTACCGGATGATATAGCATATTATCTACACCTTTTTTTGTTATTGCTTCTTTGTTAAATATTGGTCTAAACCTCATTGTAGATTCGACGTACCAATTGTTTAACTTAAAATCAGATAAATAACAAGGTGCATTTAGTTCAGATAAAGTGAATTCACTATTTTCTCCAAAATCACTAATCGTATATCCTAAGTAGTCTAGTACAGTGGGGATTATAACTTCATGGTGTCCTGAGTTTTGCGAACTTAACACACCATCCAATGCCTTCAGCGCACGATTTGAGATGCGATAAATCGGATTAAAAGATTTCAAATATCTATTTTGAGGTATAGATAATGTTTTAAATTGCACACTTTTCCACCAATTCCACATTGGTCGTTGCGCATACCATTCTATATGTGATGAAATAAAATCAGAAGTGCCAGATTCAAAGAGAGAGAAAAACAACTCCCAACTTCCATTAAAATAAACATCATATTCAATGTTCCAATAATATAAAAACTCTGAATGCTCCCTATAAAATTGAAGAACAGGAAAGTGATTGCTCCCCGGGATTATAGATTCTTCAATCGGCTCATAGTTCAGATCGTTCAAAGTATTCACACTAAAGGAATAATAGTCCACATCAATAGGTATCTGCTGTTGTTCACCATCTTCAATCAATAGATATAATACCCCAAAGTTTTTAGTACCCAATTTCAATCTATAGTATTGTTCCAAAACAAAATCCGTCAAATGATGAGCTGCAAATAAAAACACTGTTTTATCCATCTTCTATTTCATTTTTATAGACATTGCTTCTGGAAAACACAAATCCAAAACTCCAATGCCAGTTATTCCATTTACAATTCCTACAGACATAGACTTATTCTCTGAAATGCTTTTATTTAAATTACCAATGAGTTTTTCCAAGTCGTTTAGGTATAAGTGTAATATCTCACAACGTGTTTCTTCGAATAAATGATAATTAGGATAATCAGCATTTAAATACAGGCTTGCCATCGAAAGCAGCCATGCTACTCCCGGCCATCCATGCATAATATTAATAGAATAAGGATCAACCTCTGATTTCAATTTATTAAAGTCTATTGAATATGCCAGCACTTTAATATGTTGCTCTATTACTATTGAATGAATATAGGTATTAATGGAATATAACGCCAATAATAATGACAAACGATGGCAGTGTATACTAGGTAAATAGCTTCCTAAATATACCATCCATTGATTAACCATGTTTATTATCTTCTCGTTATATAGATTTAAGTCCATACTTTGGCGCAAAACAACAAGTAATACTGGAAACTCCCATAAAAGATCAAAATGGATATCCTTAGTCAGTGATTGAAAATGCTCAGGAGCGATTTTATCTATTTTGTTTATCAAAACCTTAAACAATCCACAATTTATTCGATGAGCTACCGAATTACTACTTTTTTTATTCTTTATGCGACTGTTCAAATAGAGTAAATAGCCACATAAACCTTCATTTATACCTAAAAGAGGCAGTCTAGCTTCATAGATTGACTTAAAAATAACATTATCAACATCTTCCAAAATTTCTTCCGGATCTCCTTCGTAAAAGTTATTCTGAAGCAAGAATTCAATTCCCCAACCGATTCCTGCCAAGCCATCCCTGAAATTAGTAGAAGACAGCATGGTTTGTTTTTCTAAAATATTATTAAGCATCATATCAGCCGTTTCCTCAAACTCTGTTTGCCCGGTCTTTCTATAAACCTGATATAAAAAGAGAGAGACTCCCGCATTGCCAACCAATAATCCGGATGCTTTCTCTTTGTCTATATTCAATAAATAATCAGCTATTTCCTTAAACATCTGTTCCTACTTTTTTAGTAAAACGATTCACAGCTTTGAATTCTCTCATTTTTATAATGTGTTGGTCAGGATGATGCATATCGCTATTAATCCCTCTAGGATGACTAAGGTGAAACAATGGACCATCTATTCTTTTAATCCTATAGCCCAGTTTTTCCCATCGGCAATATCGTTCCCCATCCTCCATACCCCATCCATAAAACTTCTCATTTTCCAATCCGGATTCCTTATATGCTTTCAGATTAGCAAAAAAAGCTCCACCGACTGGTTTGGGAGGATACATTTGTTTCATTCTTTTAGTATTGTCCATGAGCAGACTCATATCTTCTGACTCAAGATACAAATTTCTAATAATGATTGAAGTATCCAAGAAAAGCTTATCATAAGGATAGACAAAGTCCGCCTCTTGCAGTCTAAGCAGGTTTACAGCATCTATTATTTGATTTACAGGAGCTATAACATCTGTATCCCAAATAGAGACGATAGGAGTAGTTGTTTCTTGTATCATTTGATTAAGATAATGAGTCCTAAATAATATGGGATCATCATCTTGTTTAAATACATAACTTACCCTAGCATTGTCGAGTAACTTTTTTAAAAAGCCATTATCCCTATAAGAACATTCCCAAACTGTAACATTTGTATTAAAATGACGATTTAGAAATGTGATAGAGGCAATAATATTCTCTAATCGTTCTATGGAATCCAATCGAAGGATAATATTAAAGGCCACGTCCCAAAGGTCTATTTTTGTTTTCATATTCTATTGAATTATTTTCTTTCTGTAGTTGTTGTAGTATTTTCTTTCTTTGTTATATTAAACTGCTCATTCTGATTTTCTTTGCAATACTAATGTCCATCCTGCCTAGTCATTGCATTAAATCCAAAAATACCTTTTAGGTCCATTAGATACTTATCAAAATCTTTAATACCTACATCCGTCATTGTAAAATAGAAAAAAACGTCTAACCCATTTCTCTCAATAACAACAACTCGTGTACGAGAATAGACTCCTTGGTACGCCTTTCCTTTCATATTATATGGATAAGTCATCATATAATCAGCATTAAAAAAAGACCTTGCTGTATCTTGAGGATAAAATGTCATCATAATCTTCAAATCTTCTATATCTTGTTCAGAAGCACCGGAATATGGCCTTCCATAATCAAAATCATGCTTGACACGATTATATTTTGATAAAGTATCTATTCCAAATGATTTCTTATTATACTTTATGATATCACCCAAATGAACATTAATAGCTCCAGCAATATAAACGAAGAGTTTGCATTGCTTATCATGGCTTGTCAGAATTGCATGTATTAATCCTATTTTTTTAAAAGGGCAATCTTGCTCCTTGCAAGGAGACACAAGGTTGATATCATAAAAAATATCATATTGTGCTGATGGAATAAATTTCATATCAATTAGCTTTAAGTCTTCTTCAAATTGTGGAATAGTTCTCATATTGGTAGTATCCAATATCATTCGTGCATTATTTTTTAAAATAATCGTATCTTGTCCTCGTAGGTTCAAAGAAGTAGCGATAAATAATAGGGAAAAAATCAAATGTTTCATATTTTAATTCTTATTGAAATCCAACTGAATTTAATTACCTACTACTCATTGTTTTAGGTATTAGGGTTTTCATGTTTAACAAGGTAGAGCGAATCACAATCATCACTAAGTATACTGCCGCTACATAAACTTGTTGGATCATAATAGTAGTACACGATTCTCTCATCATCAGTTCTATAGAAACCACTTATAACTACAGCATGCCCTTCTTCATTGCTTTCACTCCCTACTGCAAAGACAGCCATAACTCTTTCTCCATTGCTGGTTTGTCCATCAGATCGTAATATGAAGGATTCCCCACTATTGACTTTACTTACATTAAATCCTCCATAACCACCAATAGTCCCAACATCTGATATATTTATATTCCCATGTTCATCAGGCTCGTATCCTAATCCTTGCTTTGTCCAATTATAGTAATCATTTGCCGAGTGCAGACTTCCATCAAGGTAATCAAAACAATTAAATACACAAGATTGCTTTTGTCCTCCAATATAAGCACGCAATTCCTCTTCATTCAAAACCAGCAATTCTCTTTCAATCAGAGGCAATCTTAATTTCTTTAATTTTTTCATTGTATTTCTTTTTAATTCAATCTTAATAATTATTTGTTCATATAAGCCAGCTGTAGAACTTATATGCCATTATTTCAAAAAAAATTGATCAATTATACTATTCGAAAAGATTTTTCATGAGTACTTATACCTTAAGTTAACAAAGTAGCAATAACATTATATATCAATTCTGTCTTATTATTATCTTTCTACTATTCAGAGAATAAAAAAACGCCTTTAAAGTCCATTAAATATTTATCAAAGTCTTTAATTCCTTTATCTGTCATCGCAAAATAAAAAAAAACATCAATACCGCTTTTCTCAATTGCAACTACTCGCACACGTGTGAAATTATCTCCATATTTCTTTCCTTCCATATTATATGGATAGACCATCATATGATCTGCATTGAAAAGGGTTCGTGCTATATCTTGTGGATAAAATGTCATTATCATTTTCAGATCTTCTATATCTTGCTCAGAGGGACTGGAATTAGGCCTACCATAATTTAAATCATACTTGACGCGACCATATATAGAGGAGGATATATCACCAAACAATTCTTTATTTGCTTTCACTAAACCTCCATAACGAATCATATCAGCCCCTAATAAATATACAAAAACTTGGCATTCTCCGTTACGATTTGTGAGAACAGAATGTACTGTTCCTAGTTTTCTTAACGGGCTCGTATAGTCGTCCGTGACATATATTGGGCGTTTATTATCAGATATACTATATTCAAAAGGAGGAGAAAACTTCATGCTAATTAAATCTAAGTCTTCCTCAAAAAGAGAAGACTTAGATTGTGCACTTATACCAGTAAATCTACAGAGCAATAATATGACAATATAAATATTACACAATCTCATAATACAAATTGTTTTATGTTACAACATCTAATAAAAAAGTCCACTCCCTTAAGCTTATATGATCAAGTTTACTTTTCAATTACTACCTCTCGCTCTAAAAAAATCTGCCTTTCCACCATTGGCGACGTATTTATCTAATTGTTCTTGTGTAATTTGACCACGGTATTGACTTTGTGGATCAAAATACTCCATAACACTTCCTTCATGCTTAGTAATTACAACTGCATGACATTCTCCACTAGGAGTGATCCCCATTCCTTCCATTAAATTGGGATTGAACACAAAAACTTCTCGGCTATTACTACCACAATTAACACCGGAACCAAAATAATAATTAAAACAACTGTTAAGATCGCTACTGCTACCTGTAAAACCATATTTATCTTCATTAAAAGTACTGCCACAATGCCCATAATATTCACGTGCCATTTCCATCGCATCGTCAGCTGAATAGTTCGAACCACAACTATTTATATAAGCTATGCATCTCCACCAACAATCATTAGGGTCATATCCTCCCATATATAAACGTAATTCCGACTCGTCTAAACATATAGCCTCTTTTTCCAGTTCTTTCAGGCTTATTTTCTTTAGTTTTCTCATAATATTACATTTAGAAGTTAATACATAAGTTTTTATCAAGTGAATTAATTATATGAATCAAAGATAAAAGCTAAATATCATCTTTTTCAATATATTTATCTCAAAGTTGCAATTCGGTAACTACTAATATACAATTCGGTCTATTTACACTGTTATTATAATTAATCGCCTTTGTATTCCATTCTAAATATTCCAAAATTCTTATCACTCAAATTTAAACATCCTCTTATTTTGAGCACTTAAATTAATAAAACTACAGAGCAGTAATACTACTATATATAAATTCTGTCTTATCATTATCTTTTCTACTATTTAGAGAATAAAAAAACACCTTTAAAGTCCATTAAATATTTATCAAAGTTTTTAATTCCTTCATCAGTCATTGCAAAATAGAGAAATACATCTAAGCCATCTTTTCCTGTTACAACAACCCGTGTACGGGTAAATTTATCTTGGTATTTTTTCCCTTCCATATTAAAGGGATAAACCATCATGTAATCAGCATTAAAAAGAGACCTTGCGGTATCATGAGGATAAAATGTCATCATCATTTTCAAGTCTTCTATATCTTGCTCGGAAGCACTAGAATTAGGACGACTATATTGAAAATTACTTTTAATGCGATTATAGGCCAATGAAGAGATTTCTCCAAACAAACCCTTATTCGTTTTCACCAAACCTCCATAGCGAAGTCCATTAGCACCTGAAATATAAACAAAGATATCACATTGACCATCGCGATTCTCCAAAATAGCATGTACCATTTTAAGCCTTCTAAGAGGACAGTTCTTATCATCAGTAATATATACCAACTCTAGGTTATCAGAAACATTATATCGATCAGAAGAAGAAAATGTCATACCAATCAATTCTAAATCCTGTTCAAATTGAGAAGATTTATTTTGAGCACTTAAATTAGTAAAACTATAGAGCAGTAATACTACTATATACAAATTCTTTCTTATCATTGTCTTTTCTACTATTTAGAGAATAAAAAAACACCTTTAAAATCCATCAAATATTTATCAAAGTCTTTTATTCCTTGATCCGTCATTGCAAAATAAAGAAAAACATCGATTCCATTTTTCTCAATTGCAACTACCCGTACACGTGTAAAGTTATCTTCATACTTTTTCCCTTCCATATTATATGGATAGACCATTATATGGTCTGCGTTGAAAAGGGTTCGTGCTATATCTTGTGGGTAAAATGTCATTATCATTTTCATATCTTCTATATCTTGTTCAGAGGGGCTGGAATTAGGTTTACCGTAATTTAAGTCATGCCTGACACGACTATAAGTGGAAGAAGATATATCTCCAAACAATTCTTTATTTGCTTTCACCAAACCTCCATAACGAATTTCTCCAGCTCCTACTAAACATACAAAAATTCTACATTGTCCATCATGATTCTTCAAAATTGAATGTACTGTTCCTAATCTTCTTAAAGGATTCTTATAATCATCTGTAACATATATCATTCGCATATTATCTGACAGATCGTATTGATCAGAAGGAAAAAACCTCATATTAATGAGTTCTAAATCTTGTTCAAATTGAGAAGATTCATTTTGAGCACTTAAAATAAGAGAACTACAAAACAATAAAACAAATACAATAATGTTTCTCATGTCCATTTTTTACCATTACCATTTTTTACTAGAATAAAACACTGTCTATGAACTTCTTCCAGCTCGAAAAAAAGAAGATTTTCCATTTCTAGCGGTATAATCATCAAGCTGTTCTTGTGTAATCTGACCATAAGTTCTATTTTGTGGATCAAAATACTCCATAACACTGCCTTCATGCCTAGTAATTACAATCGCATGATATTCCCCGCTAGGACTTATCCCCATTCCCTCCATTAAATTAGGGTTGAATACAAAAATCTCCCGGCTACTACTGCCACAATCAACGCCTGAGCCGAAAAAGTAATTAAAACATTGGCGATTATCGCTACTGCTACCTGTAAAGCCATACTTATTTTCATTAAAAGTACTACCACAATGCCCATAATATTCACGTGCCATTTCCATCGCATCGTCAGCTGAATAGTTCGAACCACAACTATTTATATAAGCTATGCATCTCCACCAACAATCATTAGGGTCATATCCTCCCATATATAAACGTAATTCCGACTCGTCTAAACATATAGCCTCTTTTTCCAGTTCTTTCAGGCTTATTTTTTTTAGTTTTCTCATATTATTGTAATTAGAAGTTAATACCAAGCTTTTATCAAGTAAATTAATTATATGAATCAAAGATAAAATCTAAATATCAACTTTTTCAATATATTTATTTCAAAGTTGCAATTCGGTAACTATTAATATACAATTCGGTCAATATCAAGCTTTAGTTTATATGCTTTAAATAAAATCATGAACTTTCTTTATCCATAAAACAAAGAAAACATACTATCAATGTCTTATTATTAAGCATTACTAAATTAGATGAATACCCTCTAGTTTTATTCAAGTTTATATTCCTGCTTTGTGCAATTTAGCCAAAACAGTAACCGAATTGTATATTAATAGTTACCGAATTGCAAATCAACAATCAATAATTAATTATACTTCTACTTTGAAACCCTACATTTGCTATAGTAATAACTAACAGATTTATATAACCAATCCCATGAATCTAACAACTTTTCCTCATGAATTTCAGATGGATGCAAAAGATTGCGGTCCTGCATCTTTAATGATTATTGCAAAATTCTATGGGAAATATTACTCACTCCAATATTTACGGGATTTATGCGGAATAACACGAGAAGGCGTGTCATTTCTAGATATAAGCTATGCAGCAGACAAGATCGGATTAAGAACAATTTCAGTAAAAGCAAGCATGCATGATATCGTAGATCGTATATCTTTGCCTTGCATCATACATTGGAATGCTAATCATTTTATTGTTGTATACAAAGCGAGCAAAACCAAGATATATGTATCAGATCCGGCAAAAGGACTCGTATCTTATTCACATGAAGAGTTTAAAGGCAAATGGTATAAAAAAGGAGAAGAAACAGGAGTACTAATGGCTTTGGAGCCGATGGCAAACTTCAAACAAATAGAGGCTAATGAGAAGATTGAACGTTTAAAAAGCTTCGAAAACTTATTAGGGTATTTCTTACCTTACAAAAAAGCATTCGGGATTTTACTGTTTATCATGCTCATGGCAACCTTGCTCCAAGCATTTCTGCCTTTCATTTCCAAGTCAGTAATTGACATAGGAATTCATACACGTGATATCACTTTCATACAGATGATGCTCGTCGCTAATATTATTCTTCTATTAAGTGTCACATTATCCAATGCTTTGCGCGACTGGGTATTATTACATGTATCAACCCGAGTCAATATATCACTGATATCAGATTATCTGATCAAACTAATGAAACTCCCGGCCACTTTCTTTGAGAACAAATTAGTCGGAGATATTTTGCAGCGTGCCAATGATCATGAGCGTATACGTAATTTCGTTATGAACAACTCTCTAGGCATGCTATTCTCATCAATGACATTTTTGGTTTTCAGCGTCATACTCCTAATATATAATGCAAACATTTTCTTTATATTCATGGGAGGCAGTATCCTCTACGTTTTATGGATATTCTTTTTTCTTAAAATACGTAAGAAACTAGATTGGGAATATTTTGAATTAACCTCAAAAGACCGTAGCTATTGGGTGGAAACAATCAACAATATTCAAGAAATAAAAATAAACAATTACGAGGATACAAAGCGATGGAAATGGGAAGCGATACAGGCACGTTTATATCGCCTCAACATAAAAGTTTTAAAAGTAAACAACGCACAAATGCTTGGGTCACAATTTATAAATAATATGCAAAATATGGCTGTTACTTTCTTTTGTGCTGTAGCTGTCATAAATGGCGATATCACATTTGGTGTAATGATATCTACACAGTTCATTATTGGTATGTTAAATGGTCCTATCACTCAATTTGTCGGTTTCGTCCAATCCGCTCAATATGCCAAAATCAGTTTTATGCGTATCAATGAGATACACCAATTGAAAGATGAAGATGAGATGGCATCTATCATATCCAACAATATAACCTTGCCTCAAAACAGGAATTTGATAGTAAACAACCTCTCTTTTCAATATTCACCCAATGCCCCTCTTGTTCTCAAAAATCTCAATTTTATAATACCGGCAGGCAAAGTCACTGCGATTGTAGGAGATAGCGGTTGCGGTAAATCAACTTTACTAAAACTCTTATTAAGACTATATATGCCTTCTTATGGTGAAGTCTGTATTGGAAACATGAATATAAATACAATAAGTCTCCGACAATGGCGAGCGAAATGCGGATGTGTCATGCAGGATGGTAAGGTGTTCAATGATACCATACAAAACAATATTGTACTAAATGACGAGGACGTTGATTATGAAGCTTTACAGCAAGCTACCCAAATAGCAAATATTGCTCAGGAAATTGAAAGAATGCCACTCGGTTATCAAACAACGATCGGAGAAATGGGAAGAGGACTTAGCGGAGGACAAAAGCAGCGTTTACTTATAGCCAGAGCACTTTATAAAAAGCCTGAATATCTATTTTTGGACGAAGCCACTAATGCCCTAGATACCATTAATGAACAGAAAATAGTACAAGCTTTAAATTCTGTTTTTCAGAATAGAACAGTTATTGTTATCGCGCACCGATTGAGTACAATAAAAAAAGCCGATCAAATAATTGTCATGAAAGATGGTATGGTAGCTGAAATGGGCACACATGACTCCTTAATGAAGAATAAAAGAAAATACTATGAACTAATTCAAAGTCAATATGATTTGGGAACAGAAAAATAAGGAAGTAATAGAGGGGAAAACCTCAAAAAGAAGTGAAGAAATAAACGACATTATCGACAAAATGCCTATGACGTTTGGGAAATGGGTTGCCAGAGCGGTAATTTTTTTCTTTGTATTATTGCTAACCATGGGATGGATCATCAAATATCCGGATACAGTAACCGGACAAATAAAAATTAATTCGAACCTTTCTCCTGTCAGACTTGTGGCTAATGCATCAGGTAAGATGCAACTATTGAACATCACTCCACAGGAAAATGTAAAAGAAGGACAGTATATCGCAATTATACAGAATTCTGCAACAACTGCTGATGTTATAAGAATAAATAACCTCATCCATGCATTTGATCCCAACAATTTAGAAATGATCCTTCACGAAAAACTATTTCCAAAGAAAGTTTCATTAGGGGAACTTAATTTGAAGTATTATGCATTTTTGTCTGCTCTTGAGAGTTATAAAAGATTTCTTTCCGGTGACAGCTATAAACAACAAAAAAGAAATTTGCTCACTAATATTAAATGGCAACATATTACGGCAACTGAAAATTCAAGCGGCATAAACATATCCCAAAAGAAACTCGATGTTACAGAAAAATGGTATCGTAAATATCAGACCATGAATAAGAAGGATGCAGTTGCAGGACATGATGTAGATAATATTCTGAATGATTTTTTATCGGCAAAGTTGAATTATCAAAATTTGAAGAAAGAGAATGCATCTATTCAGCTACAAATCGCTGAAAATGAATATCAACTTAATCGTTTGGAAATAGAACAAAACGAAAAGGACAGCCAACTACAGATGGAATTACTCACTACATACTATGATTTAAGGGATAACCTTAAAGTTTGGGAAAACAAATATATTTTTAAGGCTCCATTTACCGGTAAAGTAGAATTTCTTAATTTTTGGGTTGATAATCAATTTATTCAATCCGGAGAAGAAGTATTTAGCATCATACCTCCTCAGAATATAACGGTTGGTCAGATGCTATTACCTGCAAGTGGGGCAGGTAAAGTAAAAAATGGCAGTAATGTTATCATTAAACTAAATAATTTTCCATATACGGAATTCGGTTCCATTAATGGCACTGTTGCATCAATATCACTAATAACAAAAGAACAAAAGGCACAAGAAAGTTCTATCGATTCTTATCTGATTACGGTTGATCTGCCGCAAGGATTGAAGACTAATTATGGAGAAGTTCTTGAATTTCAGTATGAACTAGGTGGAATAGCTGACATCATTGTACGGGACAGGAGACTTATCGAAAGATTATTTGACAATTTAAAATCCAGAGTGAAATAATATTCATATACCGAATTGCATATCAATAATTACCGAATTGTATATTAATAAACTTTTATGCATCCTATATAAAAAACAACACCTATTTTTATATAGGGATCTTATGGTTCTTATGACTCTTTCGGTTCTTATCCGATAACGGGAAGTGACGGGATTTATTACGGTTAAACTCTACTAACATGAAATACTTATATTTTATTCTGTTCTATCTTATCAGTTTTCAACTTAAAGCCCAAAACACAGTCTCCCCCAAAAGGGAAACTGACAGTGATTCTATTTGTTTGAAAAACGGAATTATTCCAGGGCATGTGCCACTTCTGACAGGAATGCCTATTAAAACAATGACACTACAAATGCGTTTCAATAAGATACAACTTAAGCACAAAAAATCAAAACTTATCAAATTAACCGATGAATCCGAGGATTTTGAGTCACTGCCAAGATTTCATAAAATGTATAAGGGCTTTCTAAGTCCGACAATTAAATCGGATGACCAAGATTTTATCGCATTTTTCAGTATTCAGCCCAATAATAATCGTCCGCCATTTATCCTCAAAGATAAAGTAGAGTATGATGGAAAAAAAGTGTATCGTTATTTGTTTGGCGTTAGAGCTGAATTAGCCATGTCACTAAATAAAAAAAGAGAGGACATTTCTTTTGATGAAATAAAAAATTACATTAAATACAAACCTGCAAATTATGCTAAAGATGTATTCAATGCCGACACTGTGATAACATATTCTCTATCGCTGGGAAACGAATGTTTTAGAAAAAAATACGATTACTGTGACGTATGGCTATTTCAAAAAAACGATATCGGACATTTTTATCTTTATTGTTTCTATACAGACAAAGGGTACGAAAACAAATGGAAATATGAGCAAGAACTGGAAAGAACATTAAGGTTCAAGAAATAAAGCCCAATAACACGGTTTAAAAGCCGGGAAGGTACTCATAGATAGAAATGTATTCTTCGGCAAGATGCTTCAATAATTCATCTTTCTTTATTGAAAAAAGCCCTAATGTATCAGCTCTTTGTTCTAGTTTAAGGAAAGGTAGAACTACATAATAGTTAGGTCGATTGAAAAAATCGTGTATAAGGATTCTAGTATCTTGAGGACAATATAGACAAGTATGTAGAATGCAGGAGATTCTGAACCTCCCATCCACCAAAACTGTATCATACGAATTATTAGACTGAAACACACAAGAATGATATGTCGGCCAATAATCACGGTTACTGTCATTCACAGGATATCCCCACTTACCTGTCACTCCTATATTTACCAAATAAGGATGCAGCCGACCTTCCTTAACTGCTTCATATATGGCAGGCGTAGACAACAAGTGCGTTTCCCAAAAAGTTACATCCGATTCCACTACTGTTATTTTCTTAATATTGTCTGTCGCTACAGCCATATAAGTGCTATTTCCTGATCCAAACTCTAAATAGCTTTTAGAATGATCCATTGCCCATTGCAAGAGTCTGAGTTCATTATTCGTCATAAACCTCCATTTTTATTAATATGCATCATTTTATTCTTTACATTTTTTTTGCATCTTCTAGAAACTTCAAAGGGCTCCAACATCGCTGAGAGACATATGAAAAAGTGCCCATTATGTTCTTCGTATAAATAAGCATAAGTCAAGTTGATTATAGTCGACTGATTGCATAAACAGAAATAGTCTGGTAATAATTCGCCTACTTTAGATAATGAAATTTGTATATACATCTGCTGGCTCTCTATTGTAGTAATGACAAGGTATGGCCTATCAGTTTTAATACAAATAATCTCTTCATATTTTAAAGTATGTATTCTTTTACGCTCATATAGAATAACACTTTCGGATGTGAAAATCAAATTATCCATGATAATATTACATTTAAGATTCGTTCAAAAATCGCTTCTAAAATCCGTCCATCTATCAGAAATGATATGCATGTCCAAATTACTTATTATTAAATTATACTTGAGACAATATTTATATTTTAATCCTTTTAGGATAACATGAATGCATGAAACCTGATCATTTATAAACATACAAAATTAGCCATGATCATTTAAAAACAGGTAGATTTATCAATCATAAAATACTAAATAGCAAGCATATTCTTTGTATGATCTAATATTTATCTCTATTGAATGATTATTAGCGGTCATACTATCTATTACACAATTACATATCACACTAATATCAGACAAATAGCTCCAGAAGACACCCTGTAGTTCCAAATTCAGTTCCAACCGTTGAAACAGCGTGTTTCATGCCTTGGAACAAAGTGTTTCAAGCAATGAAACAAACTGTTTCAAGTAATGAAACACAGTGTTTCAAGCGGTGGAACAAAGTGTTTCAAGCGCTTGAAACTTTTTGAAACACCTGTCGATAGAATTGAATGAACCGCACCATCCGGTCAGGTTGACCGGATCTGTTGCTCCAATTCACCTGTTCTTTCAGAAGGCTTGAACCATTTATCGGCCAATAATGCATGACGTCTCAGCTATTAACGTCTGATTTATCAGTTATTAACAGCCGGGACATCAATCATTAATAGTTGACACGCCAAGCATTAACACACTAGAGATCAACAGATAACATCAAGAAAACAATATACTACAGGACAAAAACAAAGTGAGAGCAAACGCTTGCCCTCATACTTGCCACCACAGTTGCTACCATAGCTGAAACATCGATGAACAAAGGGATACAGACAGATAGTGAGAGCATGGGAGCAAAACCTATGTTTAATTCACTTGGAGAGAAAAAGCAGGAAACGGAATCAAGCTATACCTATTTATGGGTACTCATATACCTTAAAATAATTATTATTTGCGATTGCACCATTGGCGATATAGAACGAAATTTGCACAAAATTTGTTCTATGAGGTCTTCTGCACTTAAAATAATGCTTTGCTTGCTTCTTTCTTTCATTGTTTCCAGAATTGAAGCCAACCCCAACATTTATTCTATTTCCGGTCGTATCTCCGACGAAAGGGCGGGTTCTCCATTACCCGGTGCATCCATCTTAATCAAAGGTACCTATTTGTGGGCAATATCCGATCAAAAGGGAGAATTCACGATACAAGGAGTACAAGAAGGCAAATATAATCTGGAAGTTTCCTTCCTCGGCTATGTTCCGGCCACAGTTCAAGTGGATGTGAACCATCCTATAAAAGGATTAAAAATACAGTTGAAAGAAAATACGCTCGCATTGGATGATGTGGTGATTACCGCACAGGCTCCCAAAAGCGAACTGAATACGACTCTTGTCATCGGAAGTAATGCGTTGGAACACTTACAGGTATCTAATGTAAGCGATATCTCTTCCCTTCTTCCGGGAGGGAAAACGAAAGTCCCGAACCTGACCAACAACAATGTATTTTCATTAAGAGACGGAGGTTCGTCTGCAGGTAACGCGGCATTCGGTACGGCAGTAGAAGTGGATGGCGTACGCATTGGCAACAATTCCTCTTTTGGCAACATGAGCGGAATAGACACCCGTAACATTAGTGTAGCAGATATCGAGTCGGTCGAAGTCGTTACAGGAGTCCCTTCGGCAGAATACGGAGACCTGAACAGCGGTATGGTGAAGATACATACCAAAAAAGGCAAGACCCCGTGGAATATTCTCCTGTCTGTCAATCCCCGTACAGAACAGGTTTCCTTTTCTAAAGGACTGGATTTAGGGAATGACAAAGGTACTGTCAACATCAGCGGCGAATGGACCAAAGCCACTCAGAAATTAACTTCACCCTATACATCTTATACACGAAGAGGATTCTCTGCCGGCTATAGCAATACATTCCGCAAAGTGCTTAGATTCGATGTCGGATTCACCGGCAACATTGGAGGTATGAACACCAAGGACGATCCTGATGCATACACCGGAGAATACACGAAAGTAAGAGACAATGTATTTCGGGCAAACACCTCATTGACATGGTTGCTCAACAAGTCATGGGTCACCAACCTCAAACTTGACGCATCCGTATACTTCAATGACAATCACTCGCACGCGCATACCTTCTATTCTTACGCGTCCGAACAGCCTGCCGTTCACACCGAACAAGAAGGCTACTTCATTGCCAACAAATTACCATATACCTTTTTTGCCGACCAGATCATCGATTCCAAAGAACTGGATTACGCCGCATCACTGAAATATGAATGGAACCGACGGTTCAACCATGTGAACAGCAATCTGAAGGCCGGTGTTCAATGGAAAGGGACAGGAAACGCAGGAGAGGGAGAATACTATCAGGACCCTTCGTTAGCTCCTAACGGATATCGTCCGCGTCCGTACACATCTTATCCGTACATGCACAATGTTTCGCTTTATGCAGAAGAAAACTTATCATTCCCTGTCGGCAACACAATGGTAAGACTCATGGCAGGCGTACGTTGGGAGAATCTGTTCATCAGGGGTACACAGTATGAGAAGTTGAATACGGTATCTCCCCGTTTCAATGCCCAATGGCAGTTGAACAGCCACATTTCCATCCGGGGTGGATGGGGAATTACCGAAAAGCTGCCGTCGTACTATGTATTGTATCCCAGACAGGAATACCGGGATATCCAGACATTCGGGCTTTCTTATAATAATAATGAGTCATCCTACATCTATTACAGTCAGCCATACACGTTGCTACACAACGAAAAACTGCGCTGGCAGCGGAATCAGAATGCGGAACTAGGTATTGACATGAACATGGGCCGGACAAAAGTTTCATTGGTCGGATATTTCAACCGAACGAAACTGCCTTATAAATATACCAACAGCTATACTCCGTTTTCATACAATGTGCTTCAGTTACCGGACGGATTCAGCATGCCCGCCAATCCGCAGATCAATGTGGACAACCAGACGGGAATGGTCTATATACGGGAAAACGAATCCAGCTATTGGACACCGATGGACGTAAAAGTAACAGATCAGACATTTGTCAAGTCTGCTTCACCGGATAATGGAACGGATGTAGTCCGCAGAGGAGCCGAAATGATTATCGACTTTCCGGAAATAACTCCTATCCGTACACAAATCCGGGTAGATGCCGCCTATACGTATAGCAAATACATTGACAATTCGCTATCTTACTATTATCAGAATGGGTGGTCGCACACCAGCCTTGCCAACCGTTCGTACCAATATGTAGGTATTTATGCCAATGGCGACAATCCATCAGCAACAGCCAACGGCAAACGCACACACTCACTGGATGCAAATATCACAGCGATTACCCGTATCCCCAAAGCCAGACTGATTATATCATGCAGGCTGGAAGCTTCTTTAGTGAAGCGGTCACAAAACATATCCGAGTACAACGGCAGAGAATATGCTTTCAATGTCAGTCAGGACAATCATACAAAAACAGGAGGAAGTATTTATGACGGCAATTCTTATACGGCCATCTATCCGGTGGCATATCTCGACCTGAACAATGAGGTGCATCCTTTTACCGAGGCCGAAGCCGGAAATCCGGAATTTGCCCATCTGATACGCAAGTCGGGCAACGCTTATACATTTGCCGCAGATGGATATGATCCTTATTTCTCCGCCAATATTAATATCACCAAAGAGATCGGTGACCATGTATCTCTGTCTCTCAATGCTATTAACTTTACCAACTCACGACCGTATGTGAAATCGTATGCAACCGGTGTCAGTGCCGTTTTCACTCCGGATTTCTATTATGGACTCACTTGCCGCGTTAAATTTTAAACTTATGAAGCGATCTATATACATATTATTAGTAACTGTTGTTTATGCCGTAGCCGGATGCACGGACATCGACAAGGCCAATCCTTATGATGACCAGCTGCATACGCTGCAAGTCACCGCCGTTTATCCGGATGAATACGCTGAATATCTCCGGGAGGGAGTGACTGTGAAAATAGAGGATGTGGACCGTGGTAACTCTTACCGGACAAAAACCGACAAGAAGGGAACGGCACAATTTTCACTGACCAATGGTATATACCGCATACAGGTCAGCGACAAGAATGGAACGCATATCTTCAACGGACTGGCAGACAATGTGAAACTGGTCAACAGCGACATGACCTTCAGCCTTCCATTGACTCATTCCAGAGCCGGAACAATCATTATCAAAGAAATCTATTGCGGAGGATGCAAAAAGCTGCCACTGGAAGGAGATTATCAGTCCGACAAATACATCATCCTGCACAACAACGATTCGGAAATACAGTATCTCGACAGCTTGTGCTTTGGAGCACTCGATCCTTATAATTCACACTCTACCAATGTATGGGTGACACAAGACGAGATGACCGGAGCAACGATCTTCCCCGATTTCGCCCCTGTTATCCAGTGCATCTGGCAGTTTGGCGGTACCGGCAAATCGTTCCCCCTCCAACCGGGTGAAGATGCAGTCATTGCCATCAACGGAGCGATCGATCATGCGGCGCAATACCCGCAATCTGTCAACCTGAACAAACCCGGGTACTTTGTATGCTATAACAATGTTTATTTCCCGAATACGCTGTACCATCCGGCTCCGGGCGATCAAATCACACCGGACCACCACCTGAATGTAGTCATAAAGACAGGACAAGCCAATGCGTATTCTTACTCGATTTTCTCTCCCGCCACCATCATCTTCAAGGCTAAAGAGACTACCATACAGGACTATGTTCTTGGAGCGGGCAACGTCATACAAAAGCCCGGAAGCACAGTGGACCAGGTCATAAAGATTCCTCTGGACTGGGTGATTGACGGAGCGGAAGTATATTATGGCGGTTCTTCAAGCAACAAAAAGAGAATCTCCCCTTCTATTGATGCCGGCTACGTCACCCAAAGTGCAACGTACAGCGGACGCAGCCTATATCGCCATATAGACGAAGAGGCCACGCAGGAGGCAGGCTATGAGGTAATGGTAGATACGAACAACTCTTCTACCGATTTTTATGAACGGGATAAACCATCATTGCATGAGTAATATGAAAAGAATCTATATAGAATGTCTGCTGCTGTGTATCGTGTCCGGAATATCGGCACAGACTTATGACATAGTAGAACGACGCAACTCATGGAACGCCGGAGCCAATGTCACAGGTATCATGATGGAGAACACGAACGCCTCCTATGCCGAATTGTATGGCAGCAATAATCAGGGTGACTTCCGCAACTCTTACGAGGCAAGCAAGACGTGGAGTGCCGGAGCGACAGCGAAGTCCATTACGCATCTGAAAGATTACTCTTTAATCGGATCATTCTCGTTCGACCACACTTCCGGCAAGGATATGAGCGGTTCTATGTTTATTCATCCCGGATTTTATCCTGTAGATATTCTGGAGTTCACCCCCGGACGCAAAGACCTGCAAACTTACTCCTTTATGGGAGGCATAGCCACCAATCTGAACCCGAACTGGCGTCTGGGAGGAAAGATAGACTTTGCTTCTGCCAACTACTCCAAACGAAAAGATGTGCGTCATACCAATTACCGACTGGATCTGCAAGTGGCTCCCAGTATCATGTATCATTCGGGAGAACTGGCCATCGGGCTTTCCTACATTTTCGGTAAAAACAGCGAATCAGTCAAAGCGGAAGTAATCGGCACGGCAGAAAGTCTGTACAATGCTTTTCTGGACAAAGGATTGATGTACGGAGCCTACGAAACATGGAATGGCAGTGGCATTCACCTGAGCGAATCGGGCATCAATGGTTTCCCTATCAAGGAGTTATCACACGGAGGAGCACTACAGTTTCAATGGAAGGGCTTCTATGGTGATATTGAATACACCCATTCTTCCGGCTCTGCCGGTGAAAGAGAAACCATCTGGTTCAAATTTCCCACTGACCGGATCACTTCTCATATCAGCTATCGTTTCAGGCAAGGCAGTAACGAGCATTTTATCCGATTCAATCTGCAATGGTCTCATCTGGTCAACAATGAGAATGTGCTGAGCAAAGAGACTGTCAACGGAGTGACAAATACTCATATTCATGGTTCGAACCGTATCTTCGAAAAAGAAGTTTTCACGGCCAATCCCGAATATGAACTAATGAGTCGTCGGGGAGAACTGCGTTTGGGAACGCATCTTTCCACCTTCAAACAACTCACTACCCAGATGTATCCTTATGTAGCTTCACAAAAGATGTTTTGCAGCCGGACGTATATTTCCGGAGTGCTCCATACGGGAAAGTTAGATTTGAAAGCAGCCGTCTCTTTCTCGACAGGAAACTCCAGCGAGAAAAACAGGACTGCCGAAACGAATACGGAACCCAGTGATCCTCCATATCGTCTGACAGATTACTACAATCTGCAAAACGAATATGCAACGGCTTCCCAAGCAACTTTCAATCTCGGATTACGCTATAACTTCAACCGGGGAATTTATGCGGAAGTTCAGGGTAGCTATACACACGGCTTCAACCTCCGGTATATAGAAGGTTCGAGCCGCTGGAACGAAACGATTAAGTTAGGTTATACTTTTTAAATTTATTCTTTTACATAATATAAAACTATCTAATGATGAAAAAGGGGATATTATTTGTGCTGGCAGCAGCGTTTCTGGCATCCTGCCAACAAGAAGAAGAGAACGGAGTTGTATCATCGGTCGACCGGGTGACTATCACTCCTATTATTACACGTGCCACAGAAGTCAACTTCGAGAATCAGGACCAGATTGGTCTGAGTATCACTAAAGAAGACGGTACGGAATATGCCAAGAATGAGCTTATGACTTTCAATGACGGTGCTTTTGCCGGAAGTCTGAAATGGTATCCCGAAGGGACCGACAAGTCTTCATTCGTGGCTTATTATCCGTATACCTCAGCCGGTGTACCGACTTCATTCACCGTGCATGCAGACCAGAGCGCCAAGTACGGAATCTCCGACTTTATGGCGGCAAGCAAATCCAAAGTACTTCCTTCGGCTAACTCAATCAGCATGGTCTTCAAACACATGCTTACCAAAATGGTCATTAATGTGACAAACGAAACTCATTTAGATATTTCGTCGGTAGTTCTCAAAGGGGCTGTTCCCACTGCCAATATCGATCTGGCTACCATGAAGGTAACCGCAAGCGAGAGTGCCGCGGCAGTAAACGTCACAACACAACAGGTGACAAAAAACACCACTTACCGTGCTATCGTAGTTCCACAGACGGTTGCATTCACTCTTGCTGTAACAACCTCAGACAATAAGACTTTGACGCAAAGACTCGCATCTACAACGTTAGTTCAAGGTGGTCAATATAGTGTCAATGTCCGTGTATTGTCCGATGATATCATTGTGACGCTCAGTGGTGAGATAGAGAACTGGACGGAGGAAGGAGAAATCGGAGCAGATAATACGGTTCCTTTTGAAGAGCATCTGAGCGAAAACTATTTCTTATATGACGAAGTAAAGTATAATACTGTAACTCTTGCTAACGGTACAATATGGATGGCTGAACCACTTTGCTATCTGCCTAAAGGATATACTCCATCCAGTGACCCGACAGCAGATTCTCATATTTGGTATCCATACGAAATCGTAGACGGTGCAACAACTGCACTAACAGACAATGCTTCTGTAAAAGAGCTGGGCTATCTATACGATATGGAAGCCGCACTTGGTAAAACTATAACCGAAAGCAATTATAATACTTTTGAAGGAGCACAAGGAATTTGTCCGAAAGGCTGGCATATACCGACACGTATCGAATACTTCAATCTTGTTGGTAAAACTACAGCTGATGCCGATGGTAAAACACCGGATAACAGTCAAGATGCCCTCTTCTATGATAGTGGCTATGACGGAGCCAAAATTCAATCCCTGATTGATGCCGGACTCAATTACAAATTCTCCGGAACTCGTATGATGACAAATTTCACTGCTACTCCCAGTTATCAGAAGACTGTAATATCCAGTGCTACCAGTACAAAAACAGAATGGTATAATAAACCTGCCTTGAATAATTATATGACTTCAACTGCCTATAAGCCAGTGTACAATGCATCAAACGTACTCACGAACATCCAGTTCTTTGGATTGATGAGTACATTTACCTCCGCTAAATATCCGGAAGGCAGATTGTCATTAAGTTACATCAGCATGAAGTCCGGTCAGCAACTCCGTTGCGTAAGAGACAAAGCAGCAGAATAAAATTTTAAACTATATATAAAACAAGCTATAACAATGAAAACAAAAAGACTAAACATCGCAATCGCCCTACTGGCGGTTGCTCTCATCGGAACCTCTTGTGGAAACAAACAGCAGAAAAGTTCCTCGGACACAACAACAG